>Ga0265596_1000513_pt1 | contig 22801 bp, 26 predicted proteins | sample saktaG_FD_190143 | JGI IMG/M metagenome (GOLD analysis project Ga0265596, IMG submission 190143) | Saline water microbial communities from Sakinaw Lake, British Columbia, Canada - sak_2013_06_06_60m | ecosystem: Environmental > Aquatic > Non-marine Saline and Alkaline > Saline ...
AGGTCTTCTGAACTGAAGATTCTATCTTGGGGTTGAGCCGAGTAATCGGCTTGCCCATATTTTAACCTCCTTTTTATTATTAGAAATAATAAATTAATTGAGTTCAATTAATTTGGGATGGAGCTGGTTAGCTAAAATAATTTGGAACACCAAAACAAACAAACAAACATTTTTAAATATTTCTTTAATGAAAAATAATAAAATAAAGAACAAAAAACTTTAAATACCCTAAGAAGAATATAATTTTGTAAAAAACAAGAGGTATAAAATGTCTGAAGATGAATTTGACGAAGATATTGAAGGTCTCAGTTTAGATGACGAAGACGATCTGTAATTCTTTTCTTTTTTCTTTTCTTTTTTTAAATTATTTGGACTGATAAATTATAAATAAATTTATAACTAAAAAACATTAAAATTTTTAGTGAAGAAAAATATAATCAATTACAAGAACCATAATTCTTTTCAAAATGCTCATTAAAGGTTAAACTTAAATCAATAGGGGCCTTTTCTCTTCTAAATTTTTCTCTTAAAAACCTCTCTAATTTTCCAATATCTGGAATTAGTTCTACTCTATGTGCAACATCTTCCATTTCATATATTCCAAGATAAGCTCTACGAAGTTTATCTAGTTTAGCTAAAAAATTAGAATTTCCAATTCTTGTTCTGTAAATTGGGTTTGATTCAGTTTCATTATTAACTCTTTCACCCATCTCTATATGTGTAATTACGGCATTAAGATTATCTATATTAGAAACTCCCAAAATATCAATATCATTATAATCTTTTGACCCATCAAATAAATGTCCCCTAACAACTCCTCCTCCCAAATAGGGTTTAACATCAGCATCTTGTAAAAAAGTAAGAACATCTTGAACTTGTTGTTTGTCAGCATTTCTTAACATCTAATCAACCATCCAATGAGCTGATTTATTTTTTAATCCAGGCCATACCTCACAAACTGTGTGATCATCATAATGAATTGCGTGATTTTTCATCTTAACTCTCCATATCAGAACTCTTTTCTACTCAAACTTCTTCTCTACCAAATCAGTGCAAACACCAGCAGCTACAGTAGCTCCAGCATCTCTAATTGCAAATCTTGCCATGTGTGGATTTACAGAAGATTTTTCAATAACTAAATTACCCATTGGTTTAAACTTGCACATTGCAACATCCCCATTTTTCAAAAAATCAACTTTTCCTTCCATTGGCTGTCCGCTTGTTGGGTCAATCTTACTTACAATTTCAATTAACTGACAAGGAACTTGAGCAGTATGAACATGAAATACAGGAGTATAACCTTTTGCAACAACAGTTGGATGATTAATAACAGCAACTTGTGCTGTAAACTCTTCAGCCATTGTAGCTGGTTGAGCAGCATCACAAATTACATCTCCTCTTGCAATATCTTTCTTGCCAACCCCCCTTATATTAATGCCCACATTAAATCCACAAGGAGCTTCTTGATATTGTTCATGATGCATTTCTATTGATTTAACTTCTCCATCAATTCCCCTTCCACTTCTTCCAGGAATAACTTTAACCTTTTGACCAATTTTTAAAACTCCTGTTTCAATTTTACCAACAGGAACAGTTCCAATCCCAGTAATATCATAAACATCTTGAATTGGCATTCTAACAGGCAACTCAGTAGGTTTTTTAGTTTCTGGAAAAGCATCTAATTGTTCCCAAATAGTTGGACCTTTATACCAAGACATATTTGCTGATTTTTCTTTAATATTATCTCCCTTTAATCCTGAAACAGCTAAAAATGGAACATTCTCAACTTTAACTCCAACAGCTTTTAGTAAACCAGAAACTTCTTCTTTAACTTTATTAAAAGCATCTTCTTTATATTCAACAGTATCCATTTTATTAATTAATACTGCAATATTTTGAACACCCATTGTTCTTAATAACCAAAGATGTTCTTTTGTTTGAGGCTGAACACCTTCTTTAGCAGCAATTGTTAAAAAAGCAGAATCAGCCTGACTAGCACCTGTAATCATATTTTTAACAAAATCTTTGTGCCCAGGAGCATCAATAATTGTAACATATCTTTTAGGTGTAATAAGTTTTTCATAAGCTAATTCAATTGTAACTCCTCTTTCTCTTTCTTCTTTAACTTTATCCATAATATAAGCAAATTCAAAACCAGGTTTACCTTGTTTTTCAGCTTCATCTTTAAGTTTCTTCATTTCATTTTCAGGTATAACTCCACTAAGAAACATAAGCTGACCTACACAAGTAGATTTACCATGGTCAACATGACCTACAAATACAACATTCATTGTTGGTTTTTCAGCTGGCATTTTATATCTTTTATTTTATATAAATTTTAGTAATATTATCTAAAAAAAGAGGTTTATAAACTTTTCTGTTGTTATTTATCTATGAAAAACAACAAATCCCAAATCCAAGAAATACTTGAAAAAGTAAAACAAAACAAAAAATACAAGACAATATCAAATGAAATTATCATCGAGGAAATTCAAAAATATTTTAAATCAAATCCACAACAAAAAACATCTAACAAAATCAACAAACAAACAAACAAACATATTCGTGCAAAACTTCACAAACTTTATTCTAGTTATCAAACTAAAAATAAAAAACATCAAGATGTTTATCTTCAAGAACTTAAAATAGCTGTAAATAAAAAATCAAAAACCCAAATCTTAACTTCAACAAACAAATTATTATCATTAACCTTATCAACAAAAGAACGTCTAGAAGATTACAAAGATATTTATAAACAAATTTTTAAAATAACAAAAAAACCAAAAACAATTATTGAATTAGGATGTGGATTTAATCCTCTTTCATATCCTTATATGGCTTTAGAAAATTTAATTTATTATACTTATGATCTAGACAATCAAGACATCAAATTCCTAAATAATTATTTTAAAATAATAAAACCTCTTGGATTAAATGCAAAAGCAAAAATTCTTGACATAAGAAATATAAACAAACTTGCAAAACTTCCTAACTCCGATATTGTTTTCATGTTCAAACTCATTGACCTTTTAACAACAAAACAATCAGAACAAATAATTCTCTCTCTTTTACAAAAACAAAAAACAAAATTCATAATCCTAAGTTTTGCATTAAAAACAATCACAAGAAAATCCATGAACAAACCAAAAAGAAAATGGTTTGAATTAATGCTAAGCAGGAATAATTTGAAATTTCAAATCTTTCAAACAGATAATGAATTGTTTTATGTTGTGAGGAGATAACCCAAAAGATTTATAAACTCCTAGATAGTGGTAAAATTAATATGGATAAAAAAACTGAATTATCAGATACTGTGAAAGATGAAAGAGATATGAGATTTTTACAAAGAAGTGCATTAAGTAATATGTCTCCAGATTCTATTAGACAAAGCCCTTAATCAGTTTTTTCATTAATGCATCATAGTTCATATTTGTTTTTGGCTGATGAACCACAAAATGTGAATTGTAATGGAGATTATAGCGATTCTCCATTTCAGAACCCAGATAATTTTAATTATACTTATAGAGTAACTAATTATACTTATAGAGTAACTATTGCAGTTTCTCCTGTAGAACATGGTGATGTTCAGTTATTTACAGAAGAAACGCCCATCCCCACATCATTAAGGGAGAATCCTTTTGCTGGAGTATATAAGGGTGTTTCCATTCCTGAGAAATTACGAGATTCTTTAATTAATAATGCTGCAATTTATGGACAAAGAATTAATTCTCAAGAAGGATTTGAAAAAGTATTTGTTGGTAAGAATATTGAAAAAATTTTATCTTTAGAATAGTTTATTATTTTCTTCTATAATTCACCTCATCACCAACCACCCTCATGACAAACCCAACCAGAAGGACAACCCTCTCTATGACTCCAAGTATAAACATAATATTCAGGAGCTTTTACTTTTTTATATTTACCTTCATAAACAACATAATACCCATCATCATAATCCCTAACATAATACTTTTTCTTTAAATCTTTTTTATTATAATACCTATCATCATAATCTTTTTCCCAATAATATTTTTTATCATAACTCTTCAAATAAATCTTTTCATCATAATCTTTTTTCCAGTAAACTCTTTTTTCATAATACTCATCATCATAATCTTTTACATAAAATATTTTACCATAATACTTCCCATCATCACGGTTCTTATAACCACTCAAAAAACCATAATCATAACCATCTTTATAACCATAATCATAAGCTTTTTGTTCTTTATATGTATCATAATTTCTGTAATTAGAAATATAAATATCATCACAATCATGATAATATCCATCACTGCCTTTGCACAATCCAGCAGAAACAAAACTAATTCCAATTAATAAAATCAAAATTCCTAAAATAAAAACCTTCATTACTCTTTTTTTCATGTATTAATAAAGAAAATTAGGTTTTTATTAATTGTGGTAGTGAGGGCTAGAAGTGATATCTTCATTTTTATATACAATCAATTTTCCATCCACTTTATTCATTAACTTCAAAATATTACTAGGTGCTCCAAATCTAATTTGTCCCCTTTGTTTGGCTTCATATAATTCAAAATTCAGATTATTACCAATAGTCAATTGACCAAGTTTCTTTCTACCTTCTACTGATATTGGAAATTTTGGGTCTTCTCCAGCCTCTCCAAAACCAATTATCCTAAGAAATTCTGAAATACCATCCTCTGAAAGTCCTTCTTTGTGTAAGTATTGATTATAAATTTTATAGGTTAATACAGGTATTGGAACTCTTAACTTTGGATCTTCAGTTTCATGGGACTGAGAAGTACATACCTGGCAAAAAGGATTCGTGAGATTAGTTTTATTTCCAAATGCAATTTCTACTGGAACCAGAGGCATTTCTCCCCCATAGCTTTGTTCAGCATGATTAAGTGTAGTTAATATAATTTCATCTATAACTCCAACTAAAGATTCTAATGATAATTCACCAAGTTCTTTAGTTGATGGAAGAAAATGTGATTGAAACCATTCTGACAATCTTCTATCTGTTCTATATCTTTCTTGTGATAAATCTAATTCATTTCCCATAACCAAATATAAAAAATATCTTTTATAAACCTTTCGATTAGTAACCACTATTAAGTAAATAATTAATTAACTTTATTCTACCACCAAAACCAAGAAAAAAACGGCCTATAATATCCCCAATTTCTATAACCATATCCACCATAATAACCACCATAATATCCCCCATTAAAAACACGATAACCAGAACCTCCTGTTCCATAATTTGTAAAATACTGCCCTGCTCTATAATCACCATTTTCATACATTGTATATCTATAATTTCCATAAGAACCTTTGAAAATTGGTGTAGAAGCTGTATTCCTTGTATTATATCCAGAACTTGAGCTATAAGAACTTGAACAATCTTCATAATATCCTTGACTATTTTTACAAAGAGCTGCAGATGTTAAACTTGTTGCTAAAAGCAGGATTGATAATGCTAGTATTGAAAATAAGATTAGTTTTTTCATTTTAATTCAAGCAACAATTCTTAAGGGAAAATATTTTGAAAGAGATTCTCCAAAATTTATTTTAATAGCATCTCTTGCTCTTTCAAGTTGTTCAATATTATCTCCCACCAAGACTGCAGTTGAAACCAAACCATCATTAACAATTCTACTATTATCTCTTCTACTTCTATATTCTAATTCACATCCATAGAAATTTGCAAGATGTTCCGCCCCTCCAAAAGCATAGGGATTTGATAATTCAAAACTTATTGGAACATTATCATAAAGGAACATCTCTTGTTTTGGTTTAATTAGTTCTTTAGGTGGAGGATTCATGAAATCAAATTCTAGTTGTGTGTGTTTTGGGGTTTTCATTTTAGTTTTCTCTTATTCATTTTATTCAATCAGAACTCTTTCCCCAATAAGGCTGAAATTATCATAAACCTTATACTTTTAAATGTTTCGCTCATCCTCCAAAAATTCAACAACCAAAAACCTTAAATACCTTATTATAATAATATTATAATGGAAAATAAACTAATAAAACCAGTTGTGCAAGTGGGAACATCTGCAGGAGTAATCTTACCCAAGGCATGGTTGAATGGAACAGCAGTAGTAAAACTTATAGAAGAACCACCAGAACCTTCTAAAGATATTTTTAAAATATTAAATAAACAATTACCAGACATTAAAGGTATTTATTTAACAGGAAGTTATGCAAGAAGAGAACAAGACATTAATAGTGATATTGATATATTTGCAATTACTGAGAAATCAAAAGGAAGAATTAAAAAAGGAAAGTATGATATAATTTTAATTCCTTATAAGGATTTTACTAAAGTTATAAAACAAATAATATTTCCAATAATTCCTATGTTAAGAGAATCAAAAACAATTCTTAATGAGGATTTAATAAAACCTTATCTTAATCTTCCTCTTAACCAAGAAGCCCTGAATTATCATTTAGATATGATTAAATCTGCAATAAAAGTAAATAAAGAAGATTTAAAACTAGCTAAAGAATTAAATGAAAAAAAATTAGGAAACGGAACATCTTATTCTTTGATATTAAGATTAAGAGAATTATATATTTTAGATTGTATTAAAAAAAATAAATTATGGGGCAAAAAAGAATTTATCTCTCTTATTAAAAAAATTACTGGAACAAAAACTGCTTATGAAGGATATATTCAAATAAAAAAAGGAGAGAATTCAAAAAAACAACTTCCAATAGTTGAAGCTGAAAATTTAATTAAATATATAGATAAAGAAGTTGAAAAGTGGGAAAAAGAAAAAAATTAAAAAAAGCCTTAATTAGCAAAAGCAAAGTTCTTGAAGAACATGAAGAAAAATTACAAAAGGTAATAGGGGAGGGTAATGAATATCTTATAGGATATTATCAAAAAGAAATAAGAGCAAAAAAAGCAGATAGAGAAAAAACCATGAAACAGATTTTGAGGAAAAAGAAAGATAAAACTTGTGAGATGTTTTAAGTTTTAAAACTTTCTGTTTAAAGATTTATAAATCCAACATCACTCCATAATTCAACACATCCAAAATCACTTTCTTTATCAAATTTAATTCTTCCTAACAAATCAGGCCTATCTTCAAAAAACTCTAAATAAAATTCTCTTAAAAGTTCTGTTCCTGCATAATCAGGGTTTTCTAATCCAACCCTAGAAACATCTCTTAACAATCTCAAAGCACCTAAATCAAGTTCAACAGCATCCTCTAATATTATTTTCCCACTCTCTCCACTTTCTTTTGGAATACCTATTAAAATCTTTTCTTTACTTCCTGGAAACTTTCTGCAATCAGGTTCACCAGATTCAGTATCATAAAGAAAATGCATACCCTTTGTAGAAAGAGAATATGCCCTAACTTTACTATAATCAAATTCTGCCATTTTTATTTTATTAAGAAATACTTTTTAAAAATTTATCTGAATCACTCATTCTCCTTCAATCCCTTCCTACCTCTTATCTTCCGAATAACTTCTGCCTGCAAACCAGGAGGAACTTTTTCAAAACTCTGATCAATCATACTAAAATTACCACGACCCTCAGTCTCAGACCTGACATCAGAAGCCAACCCAATCATTTCAGCAACAGGAAGTTTAACTTTTACTTCAACATGCCCAGAACCTTGTTCAATATCAATAATCTGTCCTCTTTTACTTTGTAATAATTTTGTTATATCTCCCATATACTCTAAAGGACCTTCAACTAAAAGAGTTTGAATTGGTTCTAATAAAGCAGGTCCAGCAGAATCTATTGACATTCTAATTGAATCCCTAACAGCAGGATAAACTTGAGCAGGCCCTCTATGAATAGCATCTTCATGCAATTTCAAATCAACCAAACTAATCTTCATTTTAGCACAAGGTTCTCTAGATAAAACACCAGCATCAATAACCTGCTCAATACCATCCATTACCATTTCAATAACTTCTCCAATATGAACCTCTCCTTTTGTTTTATCTAAAAAAACACAATCTTTGTAAATATCTTTATATTGACGAGCTTCATTATTACTAACTCCTAATTCAACAAGCTTATTCCATAATTCTTCATTTTTTTTCTTAGTTCTTCCCTCTCTAATTTCTCCTTTCTTAATAGCTTGATAAACAGCATCTTCCAAAGGTTCAACTTCAATCCAAAATAAATTATGTTTATTAGGAGATTTTCCTTCTCCTGCCTTTCCTTGTTTTAAAACAGCTTCCCTATAAACAACAATTGGCTCAGAAGTTTTAACATCAACTCCTTTCTCTGTCTTGATTCTATTCTCAATAATTTCTAAATGCAATTCACCCATACCAGACATTAAATTTTCTCCTGTCTCTTCATTAATTTCAATTTTTAAAGTAGGGTCCTCTTTCCCAACTTTTTTCAAAACCTCAATTAACTTTGGCAAATCCTGAGGTTTACTAACTGAAATAGATTTTGTAATAACAGGATCAAAAATATGTTTAATACTTTCAAAAGTTTCTTTAGGTTCTAAAGTAACTGTTTCTCCAGGTTGAGAATTTAATCCAGTTATAGCAAGAACATTTCCAGCTGGAACCTCTTCCATTTGCTCTGGTTTTATTCCATTATAAACCAAAACCTGCTGAATCTTTTGCTTTTTTTTATCCATATTTAAATAAACTTCTTGCCCAGCTTTCAAAGTCCCTGAAAATAATCTTCCAGCAGAAATTTCCTTTCCTGAACGAGAATCAATAATAGTATTTGTAATCACAAATGCAGGTTCTGCTTTTGAATCACAATTCATAAGTCCTTTTCCAAATTCAGATTCAATATCTCCTTGCCATATTTTTGGAATTCTGTATTTCTGAGCTTCTATAGGAGAAGGCAAATGCTTTACAACAGAATCTAACAAAACTTCATGCAAAGGAGCATTTTTCCAAAACCAATCTTTTCTTTCTTCATCTGATTTTTCCTGATTTTCAATTATATCTTTAAAACCAATACCTTTTTTTTTCATAAATGCAGCTGACAATGCCCAGTTTTCTTTCGCACTTCCAAAAATAACACTCCCATCAGCAACACTAACTTTCCATTTTGCACCATAGTCTTTTTCAGCAATTTGCTCAATCAATAAATTAAAATCATCAATTATTTTTTTAAACTTCTCTTGCATTCCTTCAGGAGTTAATTTTAATTCTTTAATCATTCTATCAACTTTATTAATAAACAAAATCGGTTTAACCCTCTCCCTTAAAGCCTGTTTCATAACAGTTTCTGTTTGAGGCATAATTCCTTCAATAGCACAAACTAAAACAATAGTCCCATCAATGGCCCTCATAGCCCTTGTAACATTTCCAGAAAAATCAACATGTCCTGGAGTATCAATTAAATTAACCAAATATTCCTTACCCTCTAATTCATGAGCCATAGAAACATTTGCAGCATCAACAGTTAGCAATCTTTCTTGTTCATCAGAATGTTGCCATGTTGCCATTCCTCCATCTAAATCTCCAGCAAGTTTCTCACTCATCATTCCAGCTGCAGCTAATAAATTATCAGTTAAAGCTGTCTTACCATGATGGATATGTGCTGAAGTAGCAATGTTTCTAATAGTATCCTGACTATTAACTAATCTTTTTATTCTCTCAAACGGTGTTTCTTTCTTTGCCATTTTTATATCCTTGCAATGAAAATAACAAGCTCAAAAATCTTTGATTTTTGTTGTTAGCCATTTTATATTCTTATCTTAATGATTAAATCAAAAAGATTTAGATATTAAGTCATATAAAAGTTGGTTTTTAAACCTTACGCAGTTTTCTGTATAAACTAGAGACATATGTCTATGGGTTGCACACTAACTTTCTTAAGTTCAATATAATAAAAATCCATTAAATTTATTTTAATTCAAAATATGAATTTAAAATTAGTTTTAGAATACCCTAGAATAGGATTCTATTTCCCCTCTAAGTTCTGGATTTTCTCTTGAGATTAGTCTTGCTACCCCTGGATAACAAGGTACAAAATGTCGATGAGTTCCAATTCTCCTTCCAGTTTTAGCATCTATATCAAGAATTTTATTTATTTCAAAATTACCATCCATATAATAAATAGTATTATGACCATTTCCTTCTTGAAGAGGACCATGAGTTTTTCCATCTATCTTCATTGTTCCAGCTTCACTTCTTAAAGCTACAACATCTATTCCTTCTGGAACTATTAATCTAACAGAACTAGACCCATATCTTGGTTCTAATTCAAAAAGTCTTTTTGCATAAAAAAAATCATGAAATATATTAAAATTAGATTGTTCATTATAAGTTATCTTTCCTCCTTTTTTTAAATATCCCACTAACCATTTAAAATAATCTTCTTCAGTAGCTTCTCTACAATGAGTCTTAAGTTCAAGTTGTAAGGGTCTTAGCATTTTTATTTATCTCAAATTACAAAGATTTAGATAATAACCCCTATAAAAGTTGGTTTTTAAACCTTATGCAAGTTAAAGGAACTCCAAGTATCTTTCAATTGAGAATATTATATGTAACCCAAAAATATTTTTAATTCTCATCTTAGCCTAAGGTACAATAAACAGCAATCCCTAATCCTCCTAACCCGATTACAGCAATTACTATTCCAATAGCAATACCATATCCTAATTCAACACTTGCTTTTTTCATAATAATAAAAGAAAAAGAATGTTTATATAATTATTTTGGACCCCATATGCTAAACAGGTAATCTAAATTCATAAGCTTCAAATCCATTTTCAGCAAGTTGTGGAAAACAATCTGCAATATAAACATCTGTTATGATTGTTTGAGGTTCTGGTAATTTTCTCAACAATTCATCAAGACTCTCAACCCTCTTTGTTTCTCCAAATTTATCTCTTTTTAGTTTATCTAATTTTTTTTGAATAGGTTCAGGAAGATCTTCAGGTCTTTCAACTCCTTCTCCTAATAAAATATACTCCATTATTTCCGAAAAAGAATCAAGAACTTCTATACCCTCATCTAAACTAACTGTATATAATGAAGAAGAATAATTCAGGGGTAAAAAATATAATGGAAATTCTCTTGAAACTTTATTTTTTTCAAATTTTTCTTTAACTTCTTCATAAAACCCCCTTAAATCATTAAAATTAGGAAATTTTTTAATAATTCCTAAACCTTTTTCTAAAATTGAAACAAGATTTTTTTTAAGTTCTTCTTGTTCAGAAGTTTCTGGTTTTTTTTGTTTTACTTTTTCAAATTCTTCTTCAAATTCTTCTTGAATTATAATGAAATTAGGCATATTTGAAGAATAAAAAACCGCAGGCCTATACATTAATTTATCATCTAAGATAATTGCAGGATGAGAAACAATCCTATTTATTGCTCTAACAGCATAATTTACATTTAGAGGATTATCAAAATCTAAATTTTCTAATTTTAATACTTGCTTAAAAATATCTAAAAGCATATAAGAAAATCTAGGTTCATCTATCTCTTTTAATATAGATTTTGATTCTTTTTTAAACCATCCACTATATGTAACAACTCCTACTTATTGTGGAAGGTCTGGAAAATCTTGTCTTAATCTTTTATAATTATCTCTTAATCCTTGTAATAAACTATCTCCAGGATTTCAAATTCCTATACTTTCAATATCACTTAATCTAAATTTATCTGATTCCGGAGTATATATTATTCTTAAGTCTTGCATTTTTAATTTATCAGAACTCTTTTTCCTATTTAAGATTTTTATTCACCTTCAACTACTCTCATCTCAAACTACCTCGCACCATCAGCCTGTTTTTCACTATCTCTTTTTTTTGCCATAATATAACTATCACCATCTTTATTATATGCTTTAATTATTTCATCAGCCAAAGCTCTTTCAATTTTTGTTTTTTTATTAAATGATTTATCATAACTTCCTTGAACAATATGCCTCAAAGTCATTGTAACTCTTCTCATAGGAGAAATATCAACAGCTTGAGGATATCTTGCACCCCCATATTCAATAATAGTAACTCCATCTCTAGGAGCGGCATTTTCAATTGCAGTGACTAAAACCTGAACAGGATTTTCTTTTGTCTTTTCTTCAATAATTTTCAAACAATTTAAAACAATCCTCATATTTTGAGAATACTTACCTGTTTTTTGAGAAGTCTGGATTTTATGTTTTTTACCCCTATGTCCAGGAACAGCAACTAGGTTTGCAAATAATTCTAATAAATTAATTTTTGCACGACCAAACTTTTCTCTAATACGACCATGAGTTTTAACAACAAGTTTTGCATCTAAATTAATATACTTCCTCATTCCAGGATCAATAATATTTATATCAGAAACATCATATAAATCAAAAAGCTTAAACTCTTCATCTTTTTTTGCTTTTTCAATCTCAGCTAACTGATCTTCAAATTCTTTGTCTTGTTCAACCTCATCAAATTGTGTTAATTCTTGTTCTGCCATTTTTATCTTGCCCTCCTTGTATAAGGAGATTCTGGATTTTCAGAAACTGGGGTCCAGCCAATATCTATTGCAAGTTCTATTGTTCCAAAATCCCAATCATAAGCCTCCCTCCCCAATCCTGAATAATCCTGCTTTAAATCTTTATGTGGATCAAAATCTTCTGGAATATCATATACCATCCTATCTCCTCCCCTTCTCAATCTTCCCTTTCCACAAACGATCCAAAGGTTGATCATTTACTTTCATAACTTCCCACCTAACACCAGGAATATCTCCTTTACTTCTCCCCTGCTTTCCACCAATTCTTTGAATAATAACTTCATCATGCTCATCTACAAATTTTTGAGCTAAATTTCCAGGAATAAAAGCAGTAACAACTTTTGCATTTTTAATTAACTGAACTTTGCAGCATTTCCTCATCGCAGAATTTGGCTGTTTAGCTTCTTTTTGAACTTTTTCAGTTACAATTCCTTTTGCTTGATTCTTGCCTCCAAGAGGGTCAGATTTCTTAAACAAACCAAGAGTCTTCACTTTATATTTACGGTCTTTCCATCTAAACTTTCTTCTGTTCTTTATTAATTTTGTTGCATTTCTTAATCCCATTTTAATAACTTCTTATTTATTAATCCAAATAAAGGTTTAAAAATCTTTGTTTTATTAAGCTCTGTCCAGAGTCATAAAATCTTATGTGTAAATTTCAATAATTATCTGAATTTTTACATGTAAAAAATCTATTCCGGACAGAGCTTTTTATTAAATAAAATTTTTTCTATTATTTTGCATTTAAAATATCTCTTGTAAACTCACTCGCCCACTACTTTATCTATTAATATTCCAATCAATATCTTAGAGATGTTTTTTACCTATTAATGTTAAGTTAGGAACTTAATTTAAAATATAGCAATTATATTGTATCATCACGATTAAATGAACCTGATGCAGGAAATTCTAAAATCTTATTTACATCACCCAATAGTAATTTAGCTTTTTCATCATCATAAATATAATAAAGATTTCTTATCTCAAACTCTTCTTTATCTTTTATTCCATAAGTAGCAGGAGCATGTCTTCTATAATTTCCATTAACAATAAAATGACTTCCTTTAGCTCCTTCTTTTTCAGACTTTTCAATAAATTCCAGTCCTTTAATTAAATATTTTTCTTCTTTTTTAATCAATTCTCCGATTAATCTAACTCCTTGTCTTAAACTATTAACAATCACTACTTTTCCTACAAGTGTTTCCAAACTATCAAAATTTCCAGATGCAACGTCTCTTGTGCTAATTTCTATTATTGGTATTTTATTTTTATCAATCGACATTTTTTAACTTAAACCTCTATCAGAACTCTTTTAATTTCTAGTATAGTTAATACTTAAGATTATTTATAATTTTCTATTTAATCCAGTATCTCTGTATAGGGATAATTAACTAACATTATTACTTTTAATAGATTCATGGATTAGAATAGGATTACCACTTATCAAAGAGATTTTGTATTTAATAGTTAATTAAAGGAGAATCATGACAAAGTCTGATTCGGAATTTTTATTTGAAAATAATTGTATGTTGAGATGCCCCTATTTAATCCTAACTTTCTTCACTCCAAAATACTGCCCTAAAATATTTTCCATTTCATTTAATCTGCATTTTCCTTTTCCAATTAAAGAAGCCTTGCTCTGAGAACCTGCACTAATAATAGCTTCATCCCCCTTAATCTCAATTGCTTTAAATCTAACCGGCCTGGTAATTATGGAAACAAAATTCTCAATATCTTCCCTACCATAAGGAATAGCAACAATTTTAATTTTCTTTCTAATAATTCTATTAAGTGTCTCAAGATTTTGATTATCTTTTCCAATCGCCCTCATAACAAATTTCCTAGGAACAGCAAAAATAATTGTGTTATTATACTCAAAACAATGATTACTTCTAATTCTTGTAACTTTATTAAAAAGATTTGCATACCTTATAAACTTCATATCTAAAATTTTAATCATCTTAAATAAAATACCTCTTATAAAAATTGTTCTTTACAAAATTCAATTGTATAATTAGTTTTTAAATGTTTCTAAATTTCTCCCTCGAGGGGAATTTATTGATTTTTTATTTCCAATAAATTTATACAAGGCAAAATAAATATCTTTAGAAATTGACGAGAGAATTTTATCCCCCTCCTTAGATTCATAACATTAAACTACCAAAATATTTATAAATATGATATTAATAACTAATGTTATGACACAATTATTACAACCTGCAAAATTAGACACACAATTTGAGTATCAAGTTAATAAGGATGGAGATGTTTATGTAGCAGGAGCAAAAAATTGTAGACTTAGTTCAGGTATGGCTGTACGGGGAGATTTGTTATTAGATAAATTAGGTGAAAGAGATACAAAAATCTGGACACCAAGATTAACAAATCCTTTTGCTACTAAAACAGAAAAACAAGAAACAAGAGATTCTGAATTATATGTTCCTGATATGACGTTTGCTCATTCTGTTTGGAAAGGAAAAAGTTATTCTTTTGATGAGTTTGTTGAAGGTATAGAAGAAGGAATTTTGCAAAAATACCAAGCTAAAATGGACCCAAATGATTTAAGAGAATTTTTTGAGCAGGTTCATAGACATTATATGGATTATTTTTAAATTTCTTGTATGAAGCAAGAGTTCTCGTTTCTTTTTTCTAAGAAACAGAAATTTTATTAAACCTAACCCCCTCCAACTCACTTAACCTCAACAGGCTCATGCCTCTTTGTAGAACTATCTTTTGTATCTCTAGTTATATACTCAACACTTTTATCTTTTTTAGGTTTCTTATCTGTCAAAGGTCCTGTAACTTCAACCATTAATCCAGGCAATCCAGTACCAACAGGAACAGGCTGATTTAAAATTATATTTTCAATAACAGAATTCAACTCATCTTTATTTTCTTTTAAAGTTGCATTTACAAATTGTTTAATTGGTGTTTCAAAACTTGCACGAGCTAAAATAGAAGATTTCTGAGAAATAATTCCCATTCTTGTTATCCCTTTAACACTTCCTTCAGAAGTCATTGCATCTGCAATTAATTTTGAATGCCTTCCATTAATATCTAAGCCTTGTGAATTTGTAACTTTTCCAATTTCTCTCATTATTGTAGCTCTAGCAACTTCAATTCCAAAAACCTCACAAACTTCATGCAAATCATTGCTAATCGTCCTTGATTCATCAATTTCTTTAAATTTAATCAACTCTTTAAGATTTGTTCCTGCAGTAAGTATAACAAAATCATCTTCTCTTTTAACAACCAAAATTTGTGAAATTCCTTTAATACCAGAAATTTGAGTCTCCTTAACTTTTTCTTTTAATTTATAAATCTCCTTAAAATTAAGTTCATTCCCATCAAAAATAATTGAATTCCCCTTAATTTTACATTTTTTACCTAACTTTCCAGTATCATTTAATTTTTTAATAATAGTTTCAATTGACGAATGAACTCTTTTAACAGAATCATAATCAATAATAGCTTCTATTTTTTTATCAGAAAAATTAATTTTAATTTCTTTAAGAATATCTTTTAATTTTATTTCTTTAATTTTTTCTGCAACTATCTTTGCATTTTTTTCATCATTATATGATTTTTTCAAATAAACTTCCATTTCAGGAGTTGAAGGAGTCCTACGAGCATCAAAAATTTCAATTAATCTTGGAAGTCCTGAAGTAACCTGCATTTCAGCAACACCTGCAAAATGGAATACATTTAATGCCATCTGAGTTGAAGGTTCTCCAAATGATTGAGCAGTAATTATTCCTATTGCTTCACCAGCAGAAATTTCTTCATCTTTATGCAAACCTGAAACATCTTTTCCATCCTCACCATATTTAAACTGAATAATTTTTCCAGAACCATCCCTTATAGTTTTATCATACTCAACTCTTATATCTTGCAAAGCATTTGCTAATCTTCTATACAAATACCCTGATTTAGGAGTTCTTAATGCAGTATCCATTAATGCATCTCTTCCTGTTATTGCTCCAAAGAAAAATTCATAAGGCTTCAACCCTCCTAAAAATGAACTATAAATAAATCCTCTTGCTTTTGGAGATAAATCATGTTCTTTAAAAAATGATAAAGTTCTATTGTTAAATCCAATATTAATTCTCTTAGCCCACAATGCCTGTTGACCAACACAACAAGCCATTTGTGTAATATTAAGAACACTTCCTCCTGAACCTGAATCCATCATAGTACTAATTGGATTAGATTTATGAACTTCTTTTCCAACTATTTTCCCAATTTTTGTTCTAATTCCATTTAATGTCTGCAAAATTTTAATCTCTCTTGTTTCTTCAGAAGTTTTACCAGGAATAATTTCAAGCTTATTTGTTTTATATTTCTCAATTATTTCTTCAGTGTCTTTTTCAGCTTCTTTCACAATTTCTTCAGTAGCTTTTTTTACTTTTTCATTAACATTCAAATCATCAACAGAAATTGTAAATCCATGATTTGAAAGAAAATTAGTTCCAAGTGCAAAAGAATTTTCTAAAACATTCATAGTATTTTGCCTTCCAACCTTTTTATCTAAAAACTTTAACAAATTACCAGTCTCAACTCCAAAAACATTTTCATCAACATTTCCTGATTCTATTTTCCCATTTTTAATAGAAAAAATATTTCCATCTTTTGTTTTGCCTTTATAATCAATTTTTGGAATAATCTCAGAAATTATCTCCTTACCACTGGCCCTATTTTTTAAAATAACATCTTCAATTCCTGACTGATACAATAGCTGAGAAGCCTCTGATTTATACAAGTTAGATTTACTTAATAAATAATTACCAGTAACTGCGTCAGCAATACACCCTAACAAATTACTATTATCTTTGCAAGACATTAAATTTTTATTTACATCCATTAATATTTTAGCTTCTGCTCTTGCTTCTTCTGTTTGAGGAACATGAATATTCATTTCATCACCATCAAAATCAGCATTATAGGGAGGAGCTGCAGCAGGATGAATTCTAAAAGTTTTATAAGGAAGAACTTTAACAAAATGAGCCATTAAACTAGCTTTATGCAAACTTGGATGTCTATTAAATAAAACAACATCTCCATCAACCAACTGTCTTTCAACAACATAACCAAGTTCTAATTCATCTAAAATTTCTTGTTTTAATTCTTTTGTTATTCTTTTTCTCCTTCCATCAACCCTTATAACATAATTTGCAGTTGGATATTTTTCATTTAAAATTATTTTTTTTAATTTTTCAATATTTGAACTATTCACTTTTTCATTAACTGTTAAAATTTTTGCAATTTCAAAAGGAACTCCAACTTCATTAATCTTTAAAGCAGGGTCAGGAGAAATAACTGTTCTCGACGAGAAATTAACCCTTTTTCCTGCTAAATTATGCCTGATTCTTCCTTCTTTTCCTTTAATTCTTTCTGTAATGGTCTTCAGAGGTTGCCCACTTCTATGTCTTGCAGGGGGAATCTTTGTTATAGAATTATCAAAAAAAGTTGTAATATGGTATTGTAACAAATCCCATAAATCTTCAATAATAACTTCAGGAGCACCTGCATTTAAATTTTCCCATAATCTTTGATTAGCACGAATTATATCGCTTAATTTATGGGTTAAATCATCTTCACTTCTTTCACCACTTTCTAAAGTAATTGAAGGTCTTACAGTAACAGGAGGAACTAATAATAAAGTTAAAACAGCCCACTCTGCTCTAAAAATTTTAGGATTAATTCCAGCAAGTCTTGCTTCTTCGTCAGAAATTATTGATAATCTGTCTCTTATTTCACTTGGAAACAATCTCTTTTTACCAATCCTAAATGTTGTTGGTTTTTGTAATTTAACTTTTTCTTGTTCAGCCATACAATGAGGACATTTTTTAGCATCTTTTGCTCTTTTTAATCTGTCTTTTATAGTTTTATATTTTAACATATCTTTTTCTTTTATCATTAATTTGTTGCATTCAGAACAATAACATCTTAAAAATAATTCAATAACCGGAATATATTTAATATGAAAAACAGGACGAGCAAGATCTATACTACCCGGATGCCCTAAACATTCTTTTAATCTTCCACCACAAGTTCTACATCTAACTCCAGGATCAATAGCCCCTAATCTTAAATCCATTAAACCTCCATCAACAGGATAACCATCAACATCATAAAGTTCAGGAGTTATAATTTTAGCTTTGCTTATTTTCTTAACCTCATTAGGATTAAGAAGAGTAAATTGCAATGATTCAATTTGTTTACGAATTTGTTTCATTTTATTTATTCCCCTTCTTACTTAATTTATTAATATCTTCTTTAACTTTTCTAAAAGATGATTTAATATCATACTTAAAATCTCTTAAACTATCACTTATATCCCACATCTTAAACATCATCATAAATGCAATACTTACTATTATACTAATCTCACTTGGACTATCTCCAAATATTCTCCAGAGTATTAAGACAATACTAATTATCAAAAATATCCAAAACAATGCATCAAGTATTTTTCTTTTTAATTCTGACATCTTACTCATACTTATTTTTTAAATTAAATTTAGTTCTAATATGCAATGACTGAATTTCATCCACCAACAACTTAAATGCATAAGATATTTCAACAGGTTCAATATCTTGCGAAGCACACATTGGACAAACTATCTTATTTCTTATACTATCTTCAATTGCCACAGCCCCACACTCTGAACAAATATGCAAAATAACTTTATCAGAGTCATATCTTTCTTTTAATAGTAAAGAAGCACCATGAGCAACTAAAGCTTGCTGTTCCATTTCTCCTAACCTAAGAGCACCACCTTTTGCACGACCTTCTACAGGCTGACGAGTCAATAGAGTAACTTTTCCAGAAGCACGAGCATGCATTTTATTTCCAACCATGTATTTCAATTTTAAATAATACATATTTCCAATATAAATCTTAACATTCATCATTTTCCCTGTAACACCATTATAAATAGTTTCCTTACCATCTGCTCTAAGTCCTAATTCTTCTAACTGTTTTCCTAAATCTTCAATTTTTTGTCCTGAAAATCCAGTTCCATCCATTATCTTACCACTTAAACAACCAACCTTACCAGCTAATAATTCAATTAAATAACCAACTGTCATTCTTGAAGGAATAGAATGAGGATTAAAAATAACATCGGGCTTCACTCCTTTTGAAGTAAATGGAATATCATTTTCATCAATAACTGCACCAACAATACCTTTTTGACCATGTGAAGTTGCAAACTTATCTCCTAATTCAGGAATTCTCAAATCTCTTGTCCTTACTCTAATAACTTTATTTCCTTGCCCATCTTCAGTAACAAAAACAGCATCAATAGTTCCTTTTTCTTCTTGCCTTATAACTGACGAAGCTTCTTTTTTAATCTTAACTGAAATTTCTCTAACTTCTGATAAAAACTTTGGAGGTGAAGTCTTACCAATTATAACTTCTCCTGATTTAAGCTTAGCTTCAGGATAAACAATCCCATCATCTTCTAAAAATTTATAACTCTCTTCAGTCCTATAACCAGAAACATCTTTTTCAGGAATAACAATTTCATCTTTTAATCCTCCTGCATAATTCAATTCAACAGAAGTATAAGGTCTGTAATAAGTGCTTCTTCCTATTCCCCTATCAACACTTCCTTTATTCAAAATCAAAGCATCTTCCATATTATAACCTTCATGAGTCATAATTGCAACAATAATATTTTGTCCAGCAGGATGAACATCTAATGTATCATAAACAAAACTTCTAACAATTGGTTTTTGAGGATAATGCAAAATATTAACATCAGTGTCAATCCTGCATAAAAAATTAGCAGCATATAAACCTAATGCTTGTTTTTGTGTTTTAGAACCTCTATTTAATCTCGATGATTGATCATAATTAGCATAAGGAACTAAAGAAGTAACAACCCCTAATAAATCAATTTTATCAATTTCTAAATGTGTATGCTCTTCTGTTAAATCTTCTTTAATTAAAGCAACCAAAGCATTTTCTTCTTCAGCAGCATCCAAATACTCTATAATCCCATTTCTAATTAAATCATCCCATTTTAAATCATCTTTTCTTAATAAATTTTTATACTCTTCAGTTAATCTACTCTTGCCATTTTCAACAATAATCAGAGGTCTCATAACTCTTCCAATTTCTGTAGACAAAAGAATATTATCCAAAGCTTTATCATATTTAATACCTAATTCAATTGGCAACTCTCCTTGTCTTCTTTTTTCTTTTAATCCTTTAATAAACTCAGAAGAATCTTCAACATGCCCTACAAATCTTCCATTTAAAAATGCATCTTTCCCCTCAGCATCAATATCTTTTTTTAATTTAAATTCATTAAGAATTTTAATTAATTTTTCTTCATTTAAACTTGGCATAGTTGAAATTTTTGATAACAAAGCTAAATTTTTTCTTAAACCAATTTCAGTGCCTTCAGGAGTTTCTACAGGGCAAAATCTTCCATAATGTGTTGGATGTAATGTACGAGCTAAAAAATTCTCTTGTTCTCCTGGAAGCATTGAAGAAACTCTTTGCAACTGAGATATAATAGCAAGATAATTTGTTTTATCCATATTTTGAGTAACTCCACTTCTCTCACCAATCCAATTACCAGTTGCAATAGCAGATTTAATTCTATGGGTAAATAAAGTAGATTTAGCAATTGTTTTTATTGAATAAAACTTTTTCCTTTTTTGAATCTTCTGCAATGAATGCTGAATATCTCTTAATAAAATATTCATATTAATTCTAAACAAATCTCCTAATAAATCTCCAGACATTCTCACTCTTTTATTTGCATAATGGTCTTTATCTGTTAAATTACTTGGAGTTTTTTTAGCAACAAAAAACTGTTTAATAAATTTGCACAATGTAATTGCCTTTTCAATTCGATGTTCTTTTTTTAAACCAATATGAGGCAAAAAATAAGAATCTAACCTTTGTTTTATTCTATCTAAAATTTCTTTTTTTGTTCCTTGCAAAGAAGTCTGTTCTGCAATAGCCATCATAGCTTCTTCTTCTGTTTGGATATTTGCATATTCATATAAATTAACAATTAAACTATCATTTTCTTTTCCAACATATTTTGCAATATCACTCTCCCTATTTAATCCTAATGCTTTTAATATAACAATAATTGGAATATTTTTAAATCTTGAAAAACTAACTTCAACAATTCCTTCATTTGTATTAGTAATTGAAATTGGAATTCTATAACTTCCTCTTTTTGAAAACAACCTCAACATAATATTATCTTTTGATTTTTCAATAAAAGGCTGGTTTTCAGCTAAATCCTCTGCCATGACAATTACTCTTTCATTACCATTAATAATAAAATAACCTCCAGGATCTTTTGGATCAATATACTCTTTAATTAATTGTTCTTCATCAAGATGAGATAAATTGCAAACACCACTTTTAACAATTATTGGAATTTCCCCAATTTCAACATCATGACTCTCTAATTGTCCTGCTTGCTTTATTGTAATTTCAACATTAACAGGAGATGAATAAGTTAATCCCCTTATTCTCGCTTCTGCAGGAGTTATAAGGTGAGAACTTCCATCTGCTTCAAAAATATGAGGCCTTCCAACATTTATTTTGCCTAATTTAATTTCAATATCTTCTGAAGGAAGAGTTTCATTTAATTCATTAATAATCTCTTGCATCCTATGGTCAATGAAATTATTAAAACTCACAATATTTGATTCAATTAAACTATGTCCCTCTAAATATTTTTTCACAAGAAGATGTTCTTCTTTTTGCTGTGATTTTTCAAGTTTCATTTTTATTCTTTTATTTAGTGTTTTTATAGATAATTATTTTTATAATCCTTTATCTATTTTGTATAGTTTAATTAAACTGCAACAACCCTATAATAAATTGTTGTTTTATTCTCTTCATTTTTTCTTTCAATCTTAATAACATTCCCCACTTCACTGCCTTCAGGTAATACAGGGTCAGTAATTTTAATTTTAGGTAATTGAACAAGAGAAATATTCAAACCTGAAGTTAGTTTATCAGCTTCTTCTGGCTTAAGTTTTGTATGATTGGGCTGTAAAACATGCATTTTAGGTTTAAGATTTGCGATATTTCAGTTAAAGGAAAAATTATCAAAATAATAATATATTTACCATTAACAACTTTATAATAGTTATAATTAAATCAATAAAAAGCTTTATAAACCTTTTGGTTTGAAATTTTCCTTAACCATTTCCAATGACTTTTTTCAAACACAACAATCCTTATAAAATATATTTTTAGGTGATTAGTGTAATTCCGGACTAAACTACCCTCCTTATACATATATCAAATAACACTTTAAATAATTTTTCATTTCTATTGTTAAATCGAAATTCCATTTCTTTCAAGTATAGTGGATAGTTCTTT
>Ga0265596_1000520_pt1 | contig 22530 bp, 15 predicted proteins | sample saktaG_FD_190143 | JGI IMG/M metagenome (GOLD analysis project Ga0265596, IMG submission 190143) | Saline water microbial communities from Sakinaw Lake, British Columbia, Canada - sak_2013_06_06_60m | ecosystem: Environmental > Aquatic > Non-marine Saline and Alkaline > Saline ...
TTTATCAACAGAAGATTTGAATGAGCCGTCTTCATTATATTTTACATAAACCAAACCTTTGGCGCCAATCTGAGGTTTCCTCACAAAATCAGTCAATTTATCCAACTGCTTTCTTGAATAATTGCCACAATCTTCAGCACAAATTCCCACAACCGACTCTACATCATCAAAAACTTTAAAACCTTTGCCTTTTACCAGATTATTCAGCTCAACAAATTTCATTTCAAAACGAATATCCGGCTTATCAGTGCCATAATATTTCATGGCTTCGTCATAAGATATTATAGGAAAATCTTCAACATAAATATTTTTAACTTTTTTAAAAAGATGTTTTATCAAACCTTCAAAAGTGTTCAAAATATCATCTTGAGTTACGAACGACATTTCACAATCTATCTGTGTAAATTCGGGCTGGCGGTCGGCACGTAGATCTTCATCGCGAAAACACTTTACAAGCTGGTAATAACGGTCGTAACCTGCAATCATCAATAATTGCTTAAAAGTTTGCGGCGATTGTGGTAAAGCATAGAATTCACCTTGGTTCATTCGTGACGGGACAACAAAATCCCTTGCACCTTCAGGCGTGGATTTTATTAAATAAGGTGTTTCAATTTCAATAAAATTTTGCGAATCCAGATAGTTTCTTGTTTCAGCAGTCATTCTATGACGTAGTTCCATGTTTCCCTGCAACGGATTTCTTCTCAAATCAAGGTAACGATATTTCATTCTTAATTCTTCTCCTCCGTCAGTATTATCTTCTATGGTAAAAGGCGGGAGTTTTGACAGGTTTAAAATATCAAATTTATCAACAATTATTTCTATTTCACCGGTAGGCATTTTTAGATTTTTATTACTTCGTTCTTCAACTGTTCCTTCAACAGATATTACGAATTCCCGTCCTAATTTCCTTGCTTTTTCACAAAGTCCGGCATTAGTTTGCATATTAAAAACCAGTTGGGTAATTCCATAACGGTCGCGTAAATCAATAAAGGTCATTCCTCCAAGGTCTCTTGACTTTTTCATCCATCCGCATAAAATAACTTTTTCACCAATATTTTTCGAATTTAATTCACCGCAGGTATGTGTTCGTAGCATGTTTGTTTTATTTAGGGATTTTTCAAAATAAACTAAAAGAAGTTTAAAAATTTATCATTATTATTCTAACAGTTCACAGTCAGAAATTAGAAACTCGAAATTAGAAATTAGGAAAGAACTTTCGTTATCATGCCTAATTTCTAATTAAACAATCTGCGAAATTAAGAAAAAAACTCAGAATACTTTTTAAATTCCAATCAGCATAATATGTGTAGAATGATTCAACAGGTTGATATTCAACATATTTTCTGTTTTTTTGACGCTGATTTTCGCAGATAAACCTTGTAGTATAATCACAACATATAATTCTTTTAAATATTACATAATACTAATTAACATAGTAAACGCAAATAACTTATCGTAATAATCAGTTTAAATCAGTGTTAATCAGCGTCATATTAAAACCATTAGCATTAGATGAATTTATTTAATTGAACAACTCTTATTATTTACCGCTTCACCCATCAAGGTAGCTGAAGTACAATCAATTATTTTAACATTAACATAATCTCCGGGTTTAAAATTTTTTTTAGGAAATACCACCACTTTGTTTTGACTGTTTCTGCCTGATAATTTTTGGTTTGATTTTTTTGAAACACCTTCAACCAAAACCCTAAATGTATTACCAATATTTTTTAAATTACTTTCGTGTGATAGCTTTTGCTGAAGTTCGATTATTTCTTTCAGGCGTCTGCCTTTAGTTTCATCAGGAATATCATCCTTAAATTTTTCAGCAGCAATAGTGCCCTTACGTTCGGAATATTTAAACATAAAAGCATAATCATAAGCTGCCCACTTCATTAAAGAAAGTGTTTGTTTATGATCATCTTCGGTTTCACCACAAAACCCTGTGATAATATCTGTTGATATTGCACAACCCGAAATAAATTTCCTGATAGCTTCAATACGATTAATATACGACTGTCGTGTATATTTACGATTCATTAATTCAAGAACCCTTGTGCTTCCCGACTGGACAGGCAAATGTATAGCTTTGCAAATGTTTTCATGTTTTGCAATAGCTTGAAGCAATTCGTCTGAAATATCTTTGGGATGAGAAGTTGCGAAACGAACTCTTAACTGAGGGTTAACCAATGCAACCTTTTCAAGTAATTGAGCAAAATTTACATTGTCTTCCCCTTTCCACGTATAAGAATTTACATTTTGACCAAGTAAGGTAACTTCTCTGTAACCCTTTTTAAATAAGTCATTTGCTTCATTAATTATTGTTTGGGGATTTCTGCTTCTTTCCTTACCTCTTGTGTAAGGAACAACACAATATGAACAGAAATTCTGGCATCCTCTCATAATTGAGATAAATGCAGATACTTTATTGTCGCCAAACTTTAAAGGATTAATGTCTGCATAAGTTTCTTCGGCAGATAAAAGTACATTCACCGCTTTTTGACCGCTTTCAACTGTTGTCATCAAGTCAGGCAGGTAACGGTATGCATCTGGTCCGGCAATTATATCAATAATTTTTTCTTCTTCAAAAAGTTTTGATTTTAAACGTTCAGCCATGCAGCCTAAAATGCCAATTTTTAAATGTGGATTATTTTTCTTTTGGGCGTTTAATTCTTTCAGCTTTTTTCTAACTCTTTGCTCGGCATTATCCCTGACCGAACATGTATTGATAAAAATTATATCAGCTTTAGAAATTTTATTTGTTAATTCATAATTATTATTAATCATAACAGAGCCAATAATCTCACTATCGGAGAAATTCATCTGGCAACCGTAAGTTTCTATATATAATTTTTTTTTATGATTCACATTAAAAAATTTCTGCATTAAAATTTATTTCAAAAACCATGTAATAAAATTACCCTGATTTAATTAAATATCAAATAATTACTTCAGATTGGGGGATGCAAAATTAATTAAAAACTTACGTTGATATAAAATTTATTTCATTTAAAAGTAAAATACTTTTGGATTTTAAAAATTTAATTGTTTTACTTTTGCACCCAAAATCAAAGAATATTAATAAATTTAATACATTTTAAAAATGGCAAAAAATCTTGTTATTGTTGAGTCACCTGCAAAAGCAAAGACTATTGAAGGATTTTTAGGTAAAGATTTTCTTGTTAAGTCAAGTTTTGGGCATGTAATGGACTTGTCGAAAAAGAAATTGAGTGTTGATATAGAAGACGGATTTATTCCAAAATATGAAATATCTCCTGATAAAAAGAAAATTGTATCTGAATTAAAAAAATATGCTGATGATGCCAAAACTGTTTGGTTAGCTTCGGATGAAGACCGTGAAGGAGAAGCCATTGCATGGCATTTGGTTAATGCGTTAAAGTTAGATGAGAAAAAAATTAAAAGAATTGTATTTCATGAAATTACAAAATCAGCAATTACCAAAGCAATTGAAAACCCACGTGGTATTGATAAAAATCTTGTTGATGCTCAACAGGCACGAAGAGTTTTAGATAGGCTTGTGGGGTATGAATTATCTCCGCTTTTATGGAAAAAAGTTAAACCGGCATTATCTGCCGGACGTGTTCAGTCTGTTGCAGTTAGATTAATTGCTGAAAGAGAAGAAGATATAAATAAATTTAAAAGTAAATCATCTTATAAGATTACTGCTAAATTTGACATAAATAATGATTTCGGAAAATCAATACTATTTGCCGAACTCTCAAAAAGATTCAACACAAAAAATGAAGCAATAGAATTTCTTGAAAAGTGCAAGCCTGCTGAATTTACAATTGCAGATATTGAAACCAAACCCACAAAAAAGCCTCCGGCACCCCCTTTTACAACTTCCACCTTACAGCAGGAAGCCAGCAGAAAGCTTGGTTTCTCTGTTGCAAATACCATGCGTGTGGCTCAGCAACTTTATGAGTCGGGAAAGATTACTTATATGAGAACTGATTCGGTTAATTTGTCAAACCTTGCTCTTGCAATGGCAAATAAAGAAATAAAAGAATCTTTTGGTGAAAAATATGCAAAAACCAGAAAGTATTTTACTAAAACCAAGGGTGCACAGGAAGCTCACGAGGCAATTCGTCCTACATATTTTAATGTAAAAAAAGTTGAAGGAGATAATGCCCAGAAACGACTGTATAATCTTATCTGGAAAAGAACAATTGCTTCACAAATGAGCGATGCTTTATTAGAGAAAACAAATGTGACAGTCAATATATCAAACCTTAAAGAAAAATTTATAGCAAAAGGTGAAGTAATCAAATTTGACGGTTTTTTAAAAGTTTATTTTGAAACACCCGACCAGGAAAACCAAGAGGAACAAAAAGGTGTTTTACCACCTTTAAGAATCGGTGAAAAATTATTGAGAAACGAAATTATTGCTGAAGAAAAATTCACACAACAACCTCCGAGATATTCAGAGGCAAGCTTAGTTAAAAAAATGGAAGAGCTTGGAATAGGCCGTCCTTCAACATATGCCCCCACAATTTCAACTATTCAGAGAAGGGAATATGTTGTTAAAGAAGATAAACCCGGAATTCAAAGAAATTACATTTTTATTTCTTTAAAAAAGGATTCTATAACTGATGAAATTAAAATCGAAAAATCAGGCTTTGAAAAAGCCAAACTTTTCCCTACGGACATTGGAATATTAGTAAACAAATTTTTACTCCAATATTTTGATAACATTATAGATTATAACTTTACTGCCAGTGTTGAGAAAGAATTTGATGAAATAGCCGAAGGACAAAAGATCTGGAATGAAATGATAGGTGAATTTTATGGGCCATTTCACAATAAAATTGATAATACACTTGAAAATTCAAAAAAATTCAGCGGTGAAAAACTGCTTGGCCTGGACCCCAAAACAGGGAAAAATATATTTGTGAAGATCGGAAGGTTCGGTCCCATAGTTCAACTTGGAGAAACTGACGACGATGATAAACCTAAATTTGCAGGATTAAAAAAAGGGCAAAGCATAGAAACTATCACACTCGAAGAAGCTCTTGAACTATTCAAATTCCCAAGAAATATCGGCAAATACGAAGATATTGACTTGACTGTAGCTATAGGCAGATTCGGTCCTTACGTGATGCATAATAAATTGTTTTATTCTCTGGCAAAAACAGATGATCCCACTACAATTACACAGGTAAGAGCAGTTGAATTAATTGAAGAAAAGAGAAAAAAAGCAAAAGAAAATATTATCAGGGAATTTAAAGAAGATAATTCTGTTAAAGTATTAAGGGGAAAATATGGACCTTATCTTTCAATAAAGAAAAAGAATTTTAAAATTCCCAAAGAAATGAATCCCGAAGAGCTAACTCTTGAAGACTGTCTGAAAATAGCTGAAGACCCTAAAAATGTACCTAAAAAAAGATTTTCAAAAAAAAGAAAATAATGGATATTGAAATATATTTTAAACCAATTGATCTGACAGGCTATGAATATGCGGAGAAATCCCATCGCAGAAGATTGGGAGATGTTGTAAAAAGTTATAATACTTCATCCGGTTTTCCTGATTTGGATAATATTGATATTGCAATTATTGGAATTAAGGAAGACAGGAATGCAATAAATAATGAAGGATGTGCAGATGCTCCTGATAATATCAGAAAAAAACTGTATAAACTTTTTAAAGGTGGAAATAAAACTAAAATAGCTGATTTGGGCAATATTAAAAAAGGCAATACAATTAATGACACTTATTTTGCAGTAACTTCGGTTGTTTCCGAATTATTAAAAAATGATATTATTCCGATACTTATCGGTGGAAGTCACGACCTTACTTATGCAAATTATCAGGCTTATGAAAGTCTGGAGCAGGTAATAAATATTGTTGCTGTAGATTCGGAATTTGACCTTGGGAAATCCGAAGAAGATTTTAATTCGCAATCATATTTAAGTAAAATAATTTTACACCAACCGAATTATCTTTTTAATTATACAAATATCGGTTATCAAACCTATTTAATTGATCAGGAAGCAATAGATCTGATGAAAAATTTATTTTTTGATATTTATCGTTTAGGAAATGTAAGGGCAAATATTGAGGAAGTTGAGCCTATTGTAAGGAATGCAGATTTAGTTACTTTTGACGTCTCTGCAATCCGCCAGTCGGATGCTCCTGCAAATGGAAATGCATCCCCTAACGGTTTTTACGGAGAGGAAGTTTGTAAGATTGCACGGTATGCGGGTATGAGCGATAAATTAACTTCAATCGGCTTTTACGAAGTTAATCCAAAACTTGACAGGCAGGAACAAACCTCGCACCTTGTTGCACAGATGATATGGTATTTTATTGATGGTTTTTACAACCGTAAACATGATTTCCCACTTAAAGAAAAAGAAAATTATATTAAATATTTGGTTTCAATCAAGGACCACAAAGACGAGATAGTTTTTTATAAAAGTAAAAAAAGTGACAGGTGGTGGATGGAGGTTCCTTTTAAAACCAGTATGAAATCCAAATATGAACGGCATTATTTAGTGCCATGCTCATATCAGGATTACCAAACTGCCTGTAAAGAAGATATTCCTGACAGATGGTGGCAGGCATATCAGAAATTGATATAGAATCCTAACAAGAAAGAGCATGAAGAATATTTTCTTCATTATTATAATCTTATTACTTTGCAAAAGGCAGGTTTCTCATATTTTCTTTAAAAGCAAGCCAGCTAATAACTTGTATTGCCAGTTCATCATCAAGCTTATTCATATCCCAGGCAAACTTATAATGGATACTGTCTTGATCCTTATGTTTTGAGCCTTTAACACTTTTTTTGTTATCGGATTTAGAGCTGGCTCTTATTCTTTCTTTCAATAACGAACGTTCTTTAATTTCTATCCCAACTATATCTATATGTCTGGAAACACTAAAGTATATAACTCTGACATTTTTATAATGAGATAATTTAAATAACTTCAGGAAACCTCTGAATTTTAATTTTTCAATTCTATTACTGCTTGAAAAATAATTTAAATGATTATTTAACTTTGATTTTTTTTCTTTGGAATTTATATATCCAAACGGTTGTTTTTTTTCAATTGGTAAATTATTTACACGATCAACAAGTTCATTTAATTTAGCAATAAACTCATCATATTTATCCTTATTCTTTTTATAATTTTCTTGAATGCGGAACTTTTTATCAAGTACCCTGGCGCTGTTTTTTTTGGAACCTTTTTTCTTTTCAAGTTCCTGTTCTGCTTCTTCTAACCAGTTTATCATTTTATATAATTATTAATATTCAAGAACTTCAACTTCGCCTTTTATAACTCTTAAACCGTTAAATACCAGTGCCTCAAAATCAAGTTGACTGGGATACAATGCAATGGGTGCAATACTTCCTACTCTTTTTGATACGTTAGCAAGAAATTTCTCACTGTTAAAAATATTTCCGGTTAAAAGTATAGCATCAACATTACCTTCAAGCACTGTTGACATAGCTCCAATTTCTTTTGAAGCCTGATAGGCCAAGGCATAAGAATAAAACAATGTTGTTTCGTCGCCGGAACTAATTTTCTGGTCAATTTCATCCAAATTGCTTGTGCCAAGATAAGCTGTATAACCACCTTCTTTTGTGATCATCCTAATAATTTCTTCTTCTGTATATTTTCCGCTAAAACATAACCTGGCCAAATCTCCGGAAGGCAATGATCCGGTTCTTGAAATTGTAAACGGACCATCACCATCAAACGACTGATTCACATCAATTACCCTGCCATTTTTATGTGCTCCGATTGAAATACCTCCTATTCCGATATGGGCTACTATTAAGTTAAGATCTTCATAATTTTTATTCTGTGACTTTGCATATTTCCTGGCAAAATGTTTATGATTTAAAGCATGAAATACTGATTTTCTTTTAAATAACGGATGGCCGGTAACTCTTGCCACATCATCTAATTCATCAACCACAATAGGATCGGCCATATAAGCTTTCTTATTGATTGAAGAAGCAATTTCATAAGCTATAATTCCGCCAAGATTCATTGGGTGTTTCCCATAAGTGCCAAGTCTCAGATCTTCTAACATTTTTTTATTAACTTCATAAACACCCGATTTTAACGGTTTTAACAAGCCGCTACGAGCCATAACCATTCCAAAACGATCAATATCTATGTCATTTTCCTTTAAAACCCTTAAAACAAGTTCCTTCCTGAAATCCTTCTGTTCATCAATGTTTTTTAATTTATTTAACTCTTCTTCCTTATGTTTAATATTTTTTAAAAATATCATATCAGAACCCTTATACACTGCAACAAAAGTTGAGTTTATTGCCGGATAAACCACTAATATTTTTTGTGAAATCATAAAATTTAATTTTAAATTATTTTCTCAAAGTTAAAGTAATTATTTCAATTATTAGAGAATTAATAAAATATCAGAATTTACATATTTCTTCTATACTGTCCTCCAACTTCAAATAAAGCTTCGGTAACCTGTCCGATTGAGCAATATTTTGATACGTCCATTAAACATTCAAAAATGTTTTTATTCGAAATTGCTGCTTTTTTTAATTCTTTCAGCAGTTTTTCAGATTCTTCAGCATAAGTTTTGTGAAGTTGTTTCAACATACTAATCTGGTATTTTTTCTCTTTTTCAGTAGCACGGATAACTTCACCCGGAATAATTGTGGGCGAGCCTTTGGATGATAAAAATGTATTAACACCCATTATCGGCAATTTTCCTGTATGCTTCAGAGTTTCGTAATAAAGTGATTCTTCCTGTATTTTACTTCGCTGATACATGGTTTCCATAGCGCCTAAAACCCCGCCTCTTTCGTTAATTCTGTCAAATTCAGCCAATACTGCCTCTTCAACCAAATCGGTTAATTCATCAATAATGAACGAGCCTTGCAAAGGATTTTGATTTTTTGCCAGTCCTAATTCATGATTAATTATCATCTGAATAGCCATAGCTCTTCGTACAGATTCCTCGGTCGGAGTTGTAATGGCTTCATCATAAGCATTGGTATGCAACGAATTGCAATTATCATAAATTGCATATAAAGCTTGTAATGTTGTTCTGATATCATTAAAGTCAATTTCCTGTGCATGTAATGAGCGCCCTGATGTTTGAATATGATATTTTAATTTTTGCGATCGCTCATCAGCACCGTATTTCATCTTCATTGCTTTTGACCATATAAGTCTTGCAACGCGTCCCATTACGGAATATTCAGGATCAATTCCATTTGAGAAAAAGAATGATAAATTCGGTGCAAATTTATTTATATCCATCCCTCTGTAAAGATAATATTCAACGTAAGTAAATCCGTTTGCAAGAGTAAAAGCAAGCTGTGAAATCGGGTTGGCACCTGCTTCGGCAATATGATAGCCCGAAATTGAAACCGAATAAAAATTCCTTACATTATGTTCATTGAAATATGCCTGAACATCTCCCATCAATTTTAAAGAAAAATCAGTTGAATAAATACAAGTATTTTGAGCCTGGTCTTCTTTTAAAATATCAGCCTGAACTGTTCCGCGAACCCTGCTAATTGTATCAGCTTTAATTTTCTCATAAACATCTTCAGCTAACACCATATCTCCTGTAACTCCAAGTAACATCAATCCCAGACCATTATTCCCATCAGGCAGATCGCCCTGATACCGGGGACGTACCGTACCTTTCTTTTTGTAAATATCCTTAATTTTCTTTTCAACTTCTTGTTCAAGCACATTTTCCCTGATGTAAATTTCGCATTGCTGATCAATTGCCGCATTCATAAAATACCCAACCATTGTGGGAGCCGGACCATTAATTGTCATTGAAACTGAAGTCTTTGGATCGGATAAATCAAACCCTGAATAAAGTTTTTTCAAATCATCAAGACAGGAAATAGAAACACCTGAATTGCCGATTTTACCATAAATATCCGGACGTATATCAGGGTTCTGACCATACAGGGTTACAGAATCAAACGCAGTTGACAGGCGTTTTGCAGGCATTCCTAATGAAACATAATGAAAGCGTCTGTTGGTTCTCTCGGGTCCGCCTTCACCGGCAAACATTCTGGTTGGGTCTTCGCCTTCACGCTTAAACGGAAAAACACCTGCAGCAAAAGGAAATTCACCCGGAACATTCTCTCTTAGAACCCACTTCAAAATATCTCCCCAGTTTTTGTATTTAGGAAATGAAATTTTCGGAATTTTCAGATGAGACAATGATTCGGTATGAGTTTCAATTTTTAATATCTTATCTCTTACTTTAAAAGTAAAATATTCATCTTCATAAGATTGTTTCTTATCTTCCCAGTCTTTTAGAATTTCTTTATTAAAACCATCAAGGTTTAGTTCAACCTCTTTGTAAACATTTCGCAATTGGTCAACCAAAACGGCTTTATCAAAGCCCCTGTCCTTTTTTTCAAAAGAGGAATTTATAACATCTATTGATTTTTGGATGCTGTAAAGTCTTTGAGCTATTTCTGCCTGGTCTTCTGTCCATTTATTATAATTTCTTATAGTTTCTGAAATCTCAGAAAGATATCTTGTACGATTAGGTGGAATTATGTATATTTTTTCAGGTGTTTCATCATCTGCTTTCATTGAAGATTTAAAATCAACATCTGTTTTTTCTTTGATTTTTTCAATTAATGCGAGATATAGCTGATTAACTCCCGGGTCATTAAATTGCGAAGCAATCGTACCATAAACAGGCATTGTATCAATATCTGTTTCCCATATCTGATGATTACGGGCATATTGTTTTTTAATATCGCGCAAAGCATCCACGGCACCTCTTTTATCAAATTTATTCAGAGCGATAATGTCGGCAAAATCAAGCATATCAATTTTTTCCAACTGTGTAGCTGCACCATAATCAGGTGTCATAACATACATTGCAATATCACAATGGTCTATTATTTCGGTATCCGATTGCCCGATTCCAGAGGTTTCCAGAATAATCAGATCATAATTTGCCGCCTGCACAATACTCTCTGCATCTCTTACATATTTTGACATGGCAAGATTGGATTGCCTTGTAGCCAACGAACGCATATAAACTCCCGGATCATCTATTGAATTCATCCTTATCCTGTCGCCAAGCAAGGCACCTCCTGTTTTGCGTTTTGAAGGGTCAACAGAAATTATCGCAATTGTTTTATCCGGGAAATCAGCTAAAAACCTTCTTACAATCTCATCTACTAAAGATGATTTACCTGAACCACCCGTACCGGTAATTCCTAAAACAGGAGATTTTCTGCTTTTTATTTCTTTTTTTATTTTATCCATAAAACTTTTAATCGTTTCGGGATAATTTTCAGCAGCAGAAATAGCATGGGCTATTGAATTAACATTTTTATTCTTTATATCTTCAATTTTAACGTTGCTGTTTTTACCTGTTGGGAAATCTGCTATTTTAAGTGTATCATTAATCATTCCCTGTAGACCCATTTTTCTTCCATCATCAGGTGAATATATACGGGCAATTCCATAATCATGCAATTCTTTTATTTCATCAGGAAGGATTACACCACCACCACCACCGATAATCCTGATATGCTGACATCCTTTTTCTTTTAATAAGTCATACATATATTTAAAAAACTCAATGTGTCCACCCTGATATGAAGTAAGTGCTATTGCCTGAACATCTTCCTGAACAGCACAATCAACAATTTCCCGAACAGAACGATTATGACCGAGATGTATAACTTCTGCACCTGTTGCCTGTATTATTCGCCTCATTATATTTATTGATGCATCATGCCCGTCAAATAAAGAAGCTGCAGTTACTACTCTTATGTGATTTTTAGGTTTATATGGTGCTTTTGTTTTCATAAATAAAAATATCTTTAAACTTGTCTTTAATTATGCAAATGTAAAATAAATATTAATTATAATTTAATATCTGATTCATAAAATCATTACATTTGTTACAAATTTCGCTAATATACAGAATCATACAAGTAAGAAGGCGGGAAATGATATTAATTAAGTGTTTGCAAGAAAACGTCAATAACTTCGTTACGCTCGTATTTAAAACCAGTCATCCGTACGGACTCCTGATTTAAAATACTTCGCAAGCCTCGTTCTTGACGCCTTCTTATCAAACACTGAGTTTTCGTGCAAAGACTAATTAAATAAACTTGATAGGATTATTTGGAGGTTATGGTCAATTTGAAAATATGAAATTTGATAGAAAAATATGGCTAAATTGGAAAACTAGGAAGCCTTGTCCTCGCTGTGAATCTGGACTTATAGTACCACCTAAAGAAGGAGGATTTGTTCAAAGTGAGACGGAGGATTCTAAAGAAAGAAATTCTTATGGAGACGACTATTATTCGGATTATGTTTTTTCACTTCATTTAAAATGCACCAATTGTAACGAAACAGTTGTGGTTTCTGGAAAAAGTATTAAGGAAAATTACCCATCAGATGAAGAAAAAGGAATTCAAAGTAGTTTAGTACCAGTATCTTTTTATCCTGCGCCAAAAATTATTACAATTCCAAAATCTTGTCCTAAAACTGTATGTAAAACCTTAAACGAATCATTCGGACTATATTGGTTAGACATTAGTTCTTGTGCAAATAAAATTCGAATATCAATTGAAGTATTGTTAAATGAATTAAAGGTTAGGAAAAGAAAACAAACAAGAAATGTAAGAAAGAATTTAAGTTTACACGAACGTATTATTGAATTTAAGCAAACAAACAATGAAGTTGCAAATTATTTATTGGCAATAAAATGGATTGGTAACGCAGGTAGCCATTATTCTGACATTACTAAAGACAACATACTAGATGCATATGAACTTGTAGAATATTCGCTTGAGTTATTATATAATGATAAGAAAAAGAAACTTGTTAAGATGAGTAAAGAAATTATCAAAAAGAAAAAACCTATCAAGAAAAAAAGCCCATAACAAAAAAATAAAGTAAATTGAAACGCAGTATACAGCTAAACATTGTGCTGTCATGCTAATAAGACTGATCAGCAAGTTAAATAATAGAAAGTGAAATGAATATTAAAGTTAATCCTTTGCAAAATCAAAAGAAGTGCAACACCTACTGCAAAACAACCATGTTGTATCACAATTGCTTTTTCCCAAAAACACTGACTTCACGACTATGAAACATTTCCATGCAGGATACATACTAGATATTGTTGCTAAAAAAATTTCTTTAATTGAAAAGGATAAAGAGCTTTTACAAATTAAAGGCTTGCTTCAACATATAACATCATTCGATGTTCAATTTCCTCATGCTCATGACTTAGATTTTAATAACCTTAATCCATTTTTAGCTACATTAAATAACATAATAACAAGAGGTTTGCCAACAAAAGCACCTTTAATTGTTGAGAGAAAATTATCTAAGATTTTAGACAAAACTGTAAAAAACCCGGAAAATGAGTTCGAAGTAAATTATATTGAGAATAATTATTCTTTAAGCAATAACATAATATTTGAGTTATTACATATAATAGAGCCAAAATTTTCAATATCAAAAAATGAATATTTAGGGCAATTAGGAAGTAATGCAGAATGGATATTCATTGATTCAACATTAAAAGAATTTCCTTTTGCAAAACAAATTTTTAAATCACAAAGACTTTTTTCAACCATAGCTGATGGAATGGGTGGTGAAAGGTCAGTTGATTTTTGCTTTCAATCACCTTACTTATATTGGAATCCGAACAAAGATAAAATTGAAAACATTTCAAGAATTATTGAAGTTGATGGTCCTCATCATGAATTTTGGCAATACAGAATCTATGATAAATACAGAGATGCAGTAGCTGAAATAGAAGGTTTTGAAACTCTAAGAGTGCCAGTTACTGAAATAAAGCAAGACAACAAATTAATTAATAGCTTATTTAAAAGTCCAATCTATGTACTATTTGAAAAAAATTACAATCGAAATTTAAAAGAATTTATTGATGAGTATATTTTAATTTTTTCACCTGTTGCAATAGCAAGAATTCAAAAAACTTTAATTGAATACTTTTTAACTAACTTAGAAATACTAAAACAACCTAAAATAAACATTGCCATTATTGAGAGGGATGTTCCATGCGGAGCGTTAAGTATTGAAAATTTAGACGAATATTTTACTAATTTAAATGCTTTACTAAGAGATGGCAGCAAACTTGAATTACCAAAAATTGAATTAACAATATTTCCAGATAATAGATTTTTGAAATACACCTCATTACATCTAAAGGCAAAAATTGGAAATGAAATTTATTTTAATAAGAACTCGGAAAATTATGATATTATAATTGACCATTCAATATTAAGACGGTCGTGTATTTATAAAGAAAATAACTATCTAACTGATAATAAAATCATAATTCGGTCAAGCCATTATAGTGATAATAGTTTTGGAAATTCACGCAGAGTATATTGTGCAGAACCTTTGCAATATAAACCGTTAGTGAAAAAGCAAAACGATGGTAGTTATAGCCCAGTTACTCAAATAGAAAAGAATATTAATTTTTTCATTGAGAATATTTTTAGAAAAACAAGATATTGGCCAGGACAACTTCCAATAATATCAAGAGCATTACAACATTTACCTGTAATAGGTCTCTTACCGACTGGTGGAGGTAAGTCACTTACTTTTCAATTATCTGTTTTGATGCAGCCGGGTTTATGTGTAGTTGTTGACCCAATAAAATCATTGATGGAAGATCAGGTAAGGGTATTAAAAGATAATTGGATTGATTGCTGTGAATATATAAATTCAACAATTCCAAGTCGTAAAAAAAGAGAAAGATTAATTAATTACAGGTACGGTGAAGTTCAGATGCTATTTGTTTCTCCCGAACGCTTTGTAATGGAGGAGTTCAGAGAGGTAATAAAAAATATTAAATCCTTTTTTGGATTAGCAATTTCATATTGCGTTATAGATGAGGTACATTGTGTTTCTGAATGGGGTCATGATTTCCGAAGCACATATTTATTTTTAGGAAAAAATGCCCAAAAGTATTGTGAAACAAATAATATCGATGGTGAAGTTGCTTTAATTGGCTTAACAGCCACTGCTTCATTTGATGTATTGGCAGATGTTGAACGTGAATTAAATATTGAGCATAATGATATTGCAAATGCAATAATAATGATTGAAAACACTATTCGACCTGAAATGTTCTACAGAGTAATAATAGACAATAATGTTGAAAAAATAGGTGCATTACAGAATGATTTCAATAAGGCAGGTGAAAATCTTCAATATTGGAATAATCTTGAGCTTCTTAAAAAATCATACAATCATCACCTTGAAAATTTTAATATAGATGAACAATATCCAGAAGGCGGTTTTGCATTAAACAATGAGGATGAAATAATAGATTTATCCATAAAATCATCAGATGAATTTCCATCTATTATATTCTGTGCGACAAAAAGCCCAATAGCTACTAATTCTGTAATGAATATATATACAAATCTAACTAGTGATACTAAGGGATATTTTTATGGAGGTGAAGAAAATGATTCTCATTTAGAAGAAATACAAAAGAATTTTGAAAATTTCATAAAAGGAAAGCTAAATCAAATAGTCTGTACAAAAGCATTTGGGATGGGAATTGATAAAAAAGATGTGCGAGTTGTATATCATGTCATTTATTCTAATTCTTTGGAAAGTTTTGTTCAGGAAGCAGGAAGAGCAGGAAGAGATAAAAAAGTTTCAGAATCTGTTGTCCTGTTTAATGATTCTTCAATTTTCCAAATTGATCCAAATTTATTCAATTCAGATAATTATAAACAATATTCATTTTTAAAAAATAAATGGTATAGAAAAGATTTGCGATGGAATTTAATTCTATCAAATAGAAGTGATAAAAAATCAGATATTGTTAATCTTATTGATAATTTCAATTTTACAATAGAATATCCCCCACCTGCAGATGTAATCTCTGAAATTAAGGAATTCTTGAAATCAAAGATAAAAGAAAAAAAGACTGACAGGGGAATACATTACTACTTTTATGATCTTGGTTTTAAAGGTATTGACGTTGAGAAATCACAGATATATGATATGTTTAATAATCAGGAATTTATTATAATAGGTGGGATAAAAGAGTTTATTCCAAACCAAACAACCTTAGCTGAGGAATTAAATAACGCTGAAGAAGGTACTTTTAGTTATGTCTTGTCAGATTTAAAAAAATATAAAGATAATACTCAAGAAATATGTGATGTATTAGATATTAATACAAATACCCGCAATCATTTTAATTGGGTTGAAAATTCCTTAAAATACTCAAATAATTATTTTGATTTTTTATTGAGGCTTGAAGAATATGGATTAATTGATTTGCCAATTGCTAATTCCAAAGATAGAAGAATCCGGTTTTTGTATTCAAGAGACAGAGATAGCGATAATACAGGGAAATTAATCTATAGAATGAGCTGTATGGGATTGCTTAATGATTATACTATTGATTATAAAAACCAGAAATTGATAACCTGTACTTTGATCAAGCGAAAAAAAATTGAGGATTATATTAAATTTTTAAAAAAATATCTATTAAGATATCTTTCAGAAACAACCTGCAATGAAAAATTAAACGAATTAGAATTGAAGCTGAAAGAAAAAAATAGTTTAATTGATAAAATATTAGAGTGTTTATACTTTTTAACGAAATTTTCTTATAAAGAAATAGCTGGTAAAAGGGAAAGAGCAACTGATGATATTGAAAGAATGCTTGTTAATAGCCTTAACTATACAGATAAATTTGAGCAGAATCTTTTTATTAAAGAAGAAATATTCTATTATTTCAACGCAAAATATGCTAGACCTGATTATTTTATTGGGAATAAGTTATTCTCGCTACTTAAAGATTCTGAAGGAGGAAGGATATCAACGTGGAATTGGGTTGAAAAATATACAATAGAGGTTTTATTAAAAGATGCAGGAACTCAACAAAATAATTATAAGCATTTAATAGGTTCATGTAGAAAAATATCAAGAGCAATGGTAGAGGAAGAATTAAGAAAGGAATGGAGTCTGAAATTAATTAATGCATTTGCTTTATATTCGGTAAATACACCTTCTTATATAAGTGAAGCAAATGATAGCTTGAAAAAAGGATTTTTAAATTTTTATTATAGCATAGAATGTAATGAGCGATATAAAGAATTTGAGAAAAAATTTATGAGATATTTTGATCTTTTGCAAAAAACACTAGAGAAAAATAATTCTATATTTGTAAATGAACTTGAATTAATTAAACATGCAATTATGATTGAAATTAACTTGATATATACTTCGAAATTAATTAATAATCATAATGAGTTATTAACCATATACTAATATAAAAAATGGCTGAAATTAAAGATTTACTTAAAGATAGTTACGAGACACTTAATCAACTTCAAAAGAAACTTGGTGACCTTGATAATGTTCATCAAGATATATTAGATTTAAAAGATGCTGCAATAGCAGGAAAAGAAAGTAGTGATAAAATTCCAAAAGAATTTCAAAAGAAATTTGATGATATAAAATTACTTTCTGAGAAATATCTAAAAGATATTGGTATTTCAACTAATATTTATTTTGATGGGAACAACAAACTTTTTGAACAAAATCAAGCTGATTTTAAAAACAAAATTAACGATTTACATACTAAGAATGAAGACCTGCAAGACAAAATAAGTTTGCTTGAAATACAAATAAAAAAATTATCAGAAATTGATTTAGAGGGTGGATTTAGGGAGTTGCAAGATACTCTTGCAAATATATTTAAGTCTATAAATGACATCAATATTACATTAACACAAATAATTCAATCTCTTAATGGAATAGTTCAAACAGTAGGAGTATTACAAAATTCAATTAATGACGGCTTCAAGAAGACAAAAGAAGATATTGAAAAACACTTGACTAAACAAGACAATGATGCAGATAAGAATAATGAGTTTCTTATAAATAAAATTCAATTATTATCTGACCATAATGCATTACTAAAAAAAGAAATTAAAAAAAATAGAATTATTCAGTATGTAGGTTTTGGATTAGCAGCACTTATTATATTAATTTATTTGATGATAAAAAATATATAGCCATTAAGCTAACGCACAAAGATTGACAAAAATGGAAGAGGGACTATCAGAATTCTTAATGAATGTAGAGAAGCAGGATTAAAAGATCCTTCCTGGTCTCAATCCTCTGATGGTATTACTCTTACTTTTAACGGTCCTAAATCTTTAGCGGTAAAAAACCTATAAGTGATGCTGTAAGTGATGCTGTAAAAAGAAGACTTATAAAGGAATTAATAGAAATATATAATAATGATGGTGCAGATTTAAATTATTTAATGCAGTGCTTTAAAATGGGTATAGCTACTATCCAAAGAGATATGACTTTATTAAAAGAAAGTGGATTAATAGTTTTTAAAGGTGCTCCAAAAACCGGTGTATATAAGTTAATAGATCGTTTTAAAAATAATATAAAAGCTAAAGAAAGATTAAATAGAGAATAGGGCTAACCTTAGCATTCATACACATTGGCAAGTCATACAAGCTTATATACAACCAAAACTTGACAAAGAGTATGCCTGCGCCAGCCCATTTGCCTGTCCGAACAACGACCTATGGTGAACTTTATACCGATAGTCGTTTGAGAGAGGTTTATTCCTTTCTTTTTTTCATATTAACATGGCATCAAGAACTTTTATTATATTTGCCATTCGCGGCACACCACAAAAAATAAAAGGCATAAAACGCTTTTTATTGAAAACGTTAGCGGTTATTAAAACGACCATCAAGCAATGGTTTCAACGAAAACAGAATATGATTATGAATAATATTGTTTAAATTAAAAATAATATCATGAAAACTAAATTATTATTAGTATTATTTACAGCTTTAGTTTTGATCAATAAAAGTTATGGTCAATTCTCTTTTGGAGTATCACCTGGAATTGGATTGAATAGTGCTTATTTTGGATATAAGATAAATAACAAAATCGTACCATATATAGGATTTCAGTATTTAAATGCGAAATTCAAATTTGAGGAAAGTGGTGAAAAATATGATTGGGATTTAAATCAAGTGGTTTCTTATTCAGAAAAGAATATATTTTCAGGAAGTTTATATATCCCAAATATTGGAGTAAAATACTTCATAAAACAACATAATAAAATAAAAGCATATTTATCATTAAATATCTCGAAGCCTTTATTAAGTGGGAATCTTAAATATGATGGCGAAGAAGATGAAGATTTTAAAGAAAGTATTAAAAATATCAGTATGTGGGGAGGTGAGTTTGGATTTGGTGTGGAATATTTCTTTGATGAAAACTTTAGTATTGGAGGTGAGTTCGGACTTAGATATTTACATTTGAAATATAATGATACGTATGAGAGTGATTTATATAATCCAAATACGGGAAATTATCAGGATACAGAAATTAAAAATGACTATAGATTCAACATGAGTCCAACTTTTTCAAGAATATCCTTGAATTACTATTTTTTAAAAGAGGAATAATATTAACAACCGCTAATCAAATTCTAATACCTATCCAAATCATTTCTAAATTATTTTTTATAATTTAGCCTGCATTATTCTTTCAAATAAAAGTTCAAATTATTCAGATACAAATTCTAATAACAAGCATGTATGATTCCTAACATAATTTTTGTTGTATTTTTATTATTCGCAATTCTGTTTTTCTACAGAAACGTGAGGATTATTACCCGTAGTATCAATCTTGGAAAAGACATTAAAATAAAAGACAAGAAGCTTAAAAGGTGGAAATTAATGTTCAGGGTTGCTGTTTTTCAATCCAAGATGATCTCCCGTCCGATATCAGGTATTTTGCACATTTTTGTTTATGTAGGTTTTATTATTGTAAATATTGAAATGCTGGAAATTATTATAGACGGCATTTGGGGCAGTCACAGATTATTTTTCTTTACCGGACCAATATATACTATACTTATTTCTACGTTTGAGTTTTTTGCTTTGTCTGTAATTATTGCCTGTATTATTTTTCTGGCACGCCGTAATGTATTTAAAGTTAAAAGGTTCTGGAATAAAGAAATGACATTATGGCCCCGTTCGGATGCAGCTATTATTCTTATTACAGAAGTTTTTTTAATGAGTGCAATTTTGATAATGAATGCCAGCGATAGTATATTACAGGAACGTGCTGTAGGCCATTACGTGAAAGTGGGAGCATTTCCGTTAAGCAGTTTATTTATTCCTTTATTAGACGGACTATCAATCGGCACTCTGATATTTTTAGAAAGGTTTGGATGGTGGTTTCACATAATCGGAGTATTGATATTTTTAAATTATATTCCTTACTCAAAGCATTTTCATGTTTTTCTCGCTTTTCCAAATGTTTATTATACAAGGCTGGAACCAAAAGCACAAATGTCAAACATGCCATCAGTTACCAAAGAAGTAAAGTTAATGCTTGATGAATCATTTGAGCCGCAACAGGATGAAGAAAACACAGAAGAAATTACTTTTGGGGCTAAAGATGTCAAAGACCTCACATGGAAAAACCTGATGGATTCTTATACATGTACCGAGTGCGGAAGATGTACATCAAGATGTCCGGCAAATATTACAGGTAAAAAACTATCTCCCAGAAAAATTATGATGGATGTTCGTGATCGCCTTGAATTTCTTAGTAAAAGAAACACAAGAAAAAATTTAATCAATAAAAAAGACTTATTTGATTTCATCACTCAGGAAGAATTGTGGGCATGTACAACTTGTAATGCGTGTGCAATAGAATGTCCTGTAAATATTGAGCCATTAGCGATTATACTTGAGATGCGCAGATATTCTGTTTTAGAGGATGCTGCTGCACCGGCTCCAATAAATGCAATGTTTACAAATATTGAAAATAACGGAGCTCCATGGCAGTTTTCTCCAGAGGATAGAATGCTTTGGGCGGAGGAACTTTATTTAAATAAAAATGTATAATTTAGTTATTATTTATATTTTTGTATAAACACTAATTTAAACACAAGCAATGAATCAAAAACATACATATAGGATATTACTAAACAAAGAGCCTGAAGGTGGATATACTGTAAATGTCCCTGCTTTGCCCGGATGTATCACTTATGGAGAAACTATTGACGAATCAATAACAATGGCTAAAGAAGCAATTGGTTTATATTTAGAAAGTTTGGCTGAACATGGGGAAGATATTCCTTCGGAGGAAAATACGTTTGAATACCATCTTACAATTGAAGCATGAGCAATATTCCGTCTTTTACACCGAAAGAAATAGTCAAAATTCTTGAAAAAAATGGATTTATTCTGGATAGGGTAAAAGGAAGTCACCATATTTATTTTAATAAAAATACCGGCAAGCGGGTTGTTGTACCATTTCATAAAAAAGATTTGCCAAAGGGTACATTTTGGTCAATAATTAAAGGTGCCGGTTTGAATCTAATAGATTTATTATCATTATTTTAAAATATTATTTAGTATGAGTTCTGAAAGTAAAATAAAAATACAAGTCCCTATTATGGCCGACCTGCTTACAGAAGGCAAAAAACCCGAATACCTTTTTTGGGTAGGCTCGGCAGGTGCGTTTGACGACAGGTATAAAAAAGTTACACGCGAATTTGTAAAAATTCTTACATACCTGAATATTGATTATGCTGTTTTGGGAACAGAAGAATCAGACAGCGGTGATATTGCACGGCGTACAGGCAATGAAATGCTTTTCCAGATGCAGGCAATGACCAATATTGAAATATTGAACGGCTATGAAGTAAAAAAAATCATAACCTGCTGTCCTCACGATTACAACACCTTAAAAAATGAATATCCCGAATATGGTGGAAATTATGAAGTTATACACCACACACAATTTTTAAGGGATTTAATAAAAGGAGGTAAGCTGAAAATAGATTCAGGTATTTTCAAGGATAAAAAAATAACATACCAGGACCCTTGCTATTTGGGCAGAGGAAATGATGAATACGAAGCTCCAAGAGAGGTCTTAAATACAATTCCTTCAAATAAAATTGAAATGAAGCATCATAAAGAATTTGCTCTCTGTTGCGGAGCCGGAGGCGGACAAATGTTCAAGGAAGCCGAAAAGGGTGATAAAGAAATTTTTATTGAACGTTTTGAAGAAGCTATCGAAACAGGCGCTGACATTGTAGCAACTGCCTGTCCTTACTGTATGGTAATGATGACCGACGGAATTAAATACAAGAACAAGGAAGAAGAGATGAAAAATTATGATATTGCAGAACTGGTTTCTATGGCCTTGGGATTATAAGAAATCAACCTGACAGGTTGTTAAAAACCTGTCAGGTTGATTAATCTATTCTTTACAAATCTTTCCTGAGTGTATTATTTCTCCATTTTTTCCAATAATGCTATATAAATAAATCCCTGCAGGATATTTATTCATATTTATTATAACTTCTTGAACATTATTCAGTTGGATTTCTTCAAGATATCTTCCTGTAAAATCATAAATTTCAATAAAGCCTTTTGTTTTATCTTTAAATGAAAAATTTATATTTGAAGAAACAGGATTTGGATAAACATTAACAAATAT
>Ga0265596_1000522_pt1 | contig 22393 bp, 40 predicted proteins | sample saktaG_FD_190143 | JGI IMG/M metagenome (GOLD analysis project Ga0265596, IMG submission 190143) | Saline water microbial communities from Sakinaw Lake, British Columbia, Canada - sak_2013_06_06_60m | ecosystem: Environmental > Aquatic > Non-marine Saline and Alkaline > Saline ...
AGACAAGTAAAATCTCAATTAGATGAAATTCAAGATAAAATAAATGAAGATACTGTGAGGATGTGAAGTTTTTTTAGGTGTTGTTGGTGATTACTGTTAGAATGTGATGTGAGATTATTTGGTAATTACTGCTAAATAGTAACATATAGAAAAGTTTATAAAGGGTTTTTTATTGGGAATATTAAGATGACAAAACAATATGTATTACATGACTGTTTAACTGAACATGATTATACTCTTAGTGGAACTCAAACATTTGGTAGAAATAGTCAGGAGCGTGATTTAGTAATTCCATTTAGATCTGAAAGTTCAGGAATTGAAAGATATGATTCGGTTCTTATTAGAATTGCAGAAGTTATGTCAAGACTTCATGGAAATATTAAATGTAATGGAGATGTATATGTAACAGACCTATCAAGTAGGGGAACTTGGATTAATGAAAAAAAATTACAAAAATTTGTTCCTACAAAAATAGAACCTGGTAATAGGATAATTTTAGGTGGGAGTTATGCTTTAAATCCTAGTGATTTTCCTTTATCTGATGAAACTAAAAAAATATTATATGATGAATTAGATGGAAAATCTTTTGACCCTATTGATCCTGTTAAAGATAAACTATCGCTTTATATTAGAGAGATAGATCCTGAAACAAAAAAAGGACAAAAAAGAACAGCTGAATTAAGATATCAAATAGGATTGTTAAATAATTTTCAAAAAAAGTTAAGAACTGGAGGTTATCCTCTTGAACTTAGAGTAGATGATGTTAATGATGCTCTTTTAGATACTGAGAATACTTTAACATCTCTCACTCATCCTCAAACCCAGTAACATCCTCAATATCTTGTTGGTGCTGAATATTAGTTATTTTTTTATTGATTTCCTGGCCTAATTCTTGTTTAAGTTCTTTTGCAATTTGTTCTTGTAATTCTTTTTTTTGTTTTTGTTTTTGTTTTTGTCTTGCTTTTTCAAGGCCTGTAATCTTTTCGCCTTCGACATCTTCGGTTTGTTTATTATTTTCTGAATCTTCTAATTCTTGTTTCATTTCTTCAATATCTTCTTCTAATTCTTCTATAAACTGGTCTTTGTTTTTTTCAAAGTATTGATAAAGAAATATCCAAATTTCATTAAGATGTGTTTCTTGTTCAAGCCAGAGTTTTTTGCTATTGCTTAAATGAAGAAGAGGCAGGAAGCAGGCAAGTCTTTGTTCTTTTTGTTCTCCAATAAGTTTTGAATATCCTATTTTGTTTATGGGTTTTGGTTGAGGTTTTTTTAATGCTGTGAGAATTCTTGCATAAAATTGTTTAATTCTGTCTTTTAAATCAATTCTTTTAAATTGAGGAATGTCAACATAAGAAAGTTTATGAGCTCTTTTAATTGCAACTTCTCTTTTAATTCTCCGTGATTCTGTGTTCATTGCTTTGTTTAAGGCCTGCATTAGTTCTGGTAAAGTAACTCTTCTTAATCTTGACATAGGAGTTTTTGGTGTTAAAAAAGGGAGATCATCTTCATTGATTTCTATTTTTTCAAAAATTTGTTTTTGTTCTGGTTTTTTGCCAAATAAAATTTCATCTATTGATTTAATATGTTTGTTTAATAAAAATTCTGATTTTATTCTTAAAAGAAGTGATGCTGCTAACAAAACTTTGCTTGAAGCATAAAAATCAGGGTTTTCTTCAAATTCAGTTATTTTTTCAAAATATTTTTTTGTTAATATGACTAGGTCAATATCCCAAGGGTCAAGTTGTTCTGAATTAATTAAATCATAGATAATAGTTTGCCAGTCTGGTTTTTTACTTGTGATTACATCATAAACCTGGATTGGACTTATTTTTTCAATTTCATTAATGTTTTCACTAGGGATAATTTCTGTTTCCTCTTCTTTAGGTAGGAATTCTTCAAAACCCATTTTAAGCTGAGGACAATAATACTTATAAATGCTTTCTAGTTATTAGATATATTTAATTTAGTAAATTATACTGATGTCATTTGTAAGTTACAACATACCGAAAGGTTTAAATACTCCTTTGTATTGTATTTACTATCACCTCTTTTTCCCCAGAAGAGCTAAGAGGTACCTTTCTGGTGTCACACTGGTTCTTCTAGGGTTTATATTCTTAAGAATAATTAATAAAATAATCCTGTCTAAAATCAGGCACTGTTTTGTTGATTTTATTATAGAGATTACAAAAGACTTATCAATTCTGTTTTGTTATTCATTTCATGTATGAAATTTATAGTTCAAATAAAAGAGTTGAAAAGAAATTAGATGATTATATTAGATTTAGAAAAGATGTTTTAGAAAAACTTAAGAGACTTAAGTGTAATCCTAGAAGGGAGTTGGGGGCTCATTTATTAAAAGGAAAATTAATTGGAAAATGGAGTTGTTGGCTTGGTTCAAATATAAGGATGATTTATGTTATTGATGATTATAATAAAATAATATGGATAGATTCAATTGGATCTCATAAGCTATATTAGATATTTAATTTTCTTATTTCTTTTCCTTGTCTTCTGTTTTCTTCGCTTTCTCTAATTTCTTCCATCATTGCTTTATCTTGAAGTATCTCTATTGTTGATTTTATTCCTTGAACTTCTTTTTTTAATTCTTCAAGCTCTCCTCTGTTTATTAAAATTTCTTTCATTTTTTATTTAAGACATTTGGATTTATATAATTTGTTATTTCTCTTTTTTTAAGAATTCAGTATAATGACATCTGCCGCAATATAGTCTATTATTTGCTTTCATTAAAAATACTCCTGGACCGCATCTTGGACATGATTTTTCTCTTATTATTTTATCTCCTTCAATTTTATATTTTGTGTATTTTTTTGAAGTAGGTTTGTTTTTGTGTGGTTTTTTACCTTTTGCTTCTTTTGCTTTTGCCATGATAATAAGTCATATGAAAGGTATTTAAAGTTTTTGTGGTTGGGATTTTGGTATTTTTGAAGTATTCAAATCCCAACACCATTAACTCTTAGATAAAAATGTGAAATAATTAAAAGAATTACAATCATTACAACAACCCATACAAGTTTTTTAAAGAATTTTTTTCTTTCAATAATCCATTGTTCAACTTCTTGGATTTCTTGTTCAAGTTGGTTTTCAAAATTATTTAAAGATTTTTTTGATTTTTTAGAAGTTTTAATACTAATTACAGGGGTTTTTGATATTATCTTGCTTGATTTTTTAATAACTCTTTTTTTAGGCATAAGATATAAAGGTAATTAGGATTTATAAAGTTTTATTAAAAAGGGTCTTTTGCTTCTATTTCATGAGTTATACTATCTCTATATCCAACAAGTAAAGCATTTAAACTCAATAAGCAGGGATTTTCTTCATAATCTTTTTTTACTTTTTTAAATAAATTTCTATACTCTTTTTGAAAACCTGAAATACGGTCAGTTATTCTTTCAGGATTTGCAGACAAATTCATTCCTCCACTCATAAAATCATTTCCAACAAAATCATTGTCTTCTAATCTTCCCCTATAAAAAATAAATTCATATCCAATAATTGAAAATTCATTTTTATTTAATTTATTACAAACAATGCCAAGAGCTGTTTCTAAACCTCCTAACAAATCTTCTAATTCATTTATAGAAAGATTTTGAAATTCTAAAGAACGTTCATATAGAACTTCTGGTCCTATTGGTTCTGGAAATTTAACCTTCATATTTATTGATTTATTTTTAATAATTAGTTTTTTTTATTTTCTTGTTCTGCTTGTTTTTCTTCTTGAACTGCTTTTGATTCTTCTTCAGGTCTTTCTTCAACAGGTGGTTCAGTGGGTTTTTGTTCTGGTTGTTCTTGAGTTTGTTCAGGTCTTTCTTCAACTGGCATTGTGTTTGTTTTCTCTGTTGATAGTTGTTCTTTTTCAGACTTGTTTTCTTGAGTTTCTTTTGTTTCTGTTTCATGTTTCACTTCTTCAGTTTGTTCTTTTGCTTTTTCTTCTTGAGCTTTTTTCATTGCTTCAGCTTGTTCTTTTCTTTGTTTTTTAGTTATTTCTAATTTTTTTATATTTTCTAAATCTTGTTTGGAATCATAAATATTAGCTTTAATTATAAATGTTTTTTTCCCAAAACCTCCTTGAACTTTTCTCACATCAATGTTTTCTTCTGGTTTTGAGAATTTTTCTGTGATTTGTTTTTTTGTTTTTTCAAAACCTGGATTTTTTTCATCTTTAAGTTCAAGGATTAGTTCTTGTCTTTTTAATAATTCATTTCTAGTGTTTTTTTTAATTTCCATTTTAAGAATTAAAGTCTAATCGCATAAAGTCCTTTTCTGTTTATTTTTAATTGGTTTGCAACTTCTGATTTCTCAGGATTAATAATTTCAACTTTTCCTTTAAATGTATTTGTTATTTCTTTTTTTGCACAATTAGGACATTCATCTTCTTCATATATTCTTTTACAAATTTTACAAGCTTTTTCTTTTGGCATTTTATTTCTTTTCTCCCTTAGTTTCTTTTTTATTTTTTTCTTTAGCAGGTTTTTTTTCTATTTCTCCAGATTTTTTTGCAGTCGCTTTAGCTTTCTTTTTTTCTTCTTCAATCCATTCTATTTTACCTAATCCTGGTTGTCTCATTGTTAAACCTATTTTTGGTTGGTCTCCTTTATGAGATAAAGCAACAATTCTAGTTAAACATGCATCTCTTTTTTTAAGAACTTTTTTTGAATCTTTTCCTAATAAAGTGTTTGTGGTTGAGAAAGTTACATAGTCATCCATTGTTTGACTTATATGAATTATTCCTTTCATAACTCCAAGATTTACAAAAGCTCCAAAATTTGTTATCTCATCAATTATTCCATAGACTAATTCTTGATTTTCCGGCTTCCAAACAAGTAGTTTGAATTTTGAATTATAATAAGCTGCACCATCTCCTGGAATTATTATACCATCTCCGACTTCTAGTACTGAGATTATTCCAATGACTTCTCCAATTTCCTTATCATGATAATTTGCATAAATCTCCTGAAGTTGTTTTGCAACAGCATCGCTAGTTTTAAGTCCAAATAACTTGGGTTCTACTCTTACATAATCTTCAACTTCAACATTATAGAACATGTTAAAATTACTAAAAAGGGTGGATTTATAAAGGTTATTATTTAGTCAACATCAGCTTTTTTCCTTTATTTATCAAAATAACTCTGTTAAGGATTTTTCTCATCTCTCTATCTAGGGTGCAGACAATGTTTTTAGGGTTTTCTTTTGCTAAATTTATTATTGCTTGGTCAACTGTTTTTCCTTGAGGATTTGTTGTTTTTATTTTATTTTTTTTAAGTAATTGCAAAGCTAAATCAGCAGCTAGTTTATCTTTTCCAGTTGTTTTTTTGTATCTTGGTTTTCTTTTTTTTAAAGGAATATTTTGTTTTGTTTTGTTTTTAATTTTTTCAAGTTCTTGAATAACTTGTTCAGGCACAACTAGTTCATAGGGTTCATTAAATATTCTTCTGAGTTCTTCAACATAATCTAGTTTTTCTTTTGCACAATATATTAAAAAGTTTGTATCTAGTATTATTTCCATGTAATTAAAAACCCACAAACATTTATATAATTATCTTAATTATTTTGATTATGATAGAAGTGAATCATGTTTTGAAAGTTTTGAAAAAGGTGAGGGATTCTTTAGAGAAGAAAGATTATGTTCATATTAAGAAAATGAGTGATAATGTTGTTCATAGAGCGTCTATTGACCAAGACCCTGATGTTATAGCTCTTGCTGTTATTATTTATTCTTTAAGTAAGCTTATTGAAAGAGAGAGTTATAAAACTGAAAAAAACTGGAATAAGTTTTATAAGGGTTATTTGAAAAATATTGGGGATATGATTAGTGCATTGCAAAGAAATGATATTAATGAATTTAGAAATGAAATAAATCAAAATAGAGAGTTGATTAAAGGATTGTCTGGAAATTTGAAGAAATATATTCAAGATGTTTTTAGAAGAGCTAAGATAAATAAGGCTTCTAGGATTTATGAACATGGTATTTCAATGGAAAAGACAGCTAGGATATTGGGAATTAGTGTATGGGAGTTAGCAGAATATGCAGGAAGAACAGGAATTGGAGATGTTAATCTTGGAATTACAATGCCTGTTAAACAAAGAATTAAAATTGCAGAGGAGATTTTTGGATGAAAAAAGAAGATATTAAATTAACAAAATATGAAAAAGATAACTACCCTTTGCCTAATGAGGAATCATTAATTATATTATCTAAAATCAAGGAACTTGAGAAAAATAATTTAAGCAAACATGATGGAGAGGTTGTTAAGTTGATTAGAACTCAATTATTGGATGATTGGGAAACTCCCCTTATTGATTATTTAAATAAATTATTAAAAAAATATAAAAATGCTAAATAAAAAACACCTAATATTCGATGCAGGACCATTGATAAATTTTTCAATGAATGGAATTTTGCCTTTGTTGGAAAAACTTGAAAAAGAATTTAAAGGAGATTTTGTAATAACAAAAGAAGTGAAAAAAGAAGTAATAGATTATCCGCTTACTATTAAGAGATTTGAGTTGGGTGCTTTGAAATTAAAAGTTTTGTTTGATAAGGGGGTGATAAAACATGCTGATATAAGTGATAAAGAAGTTAATGAACTTAGGGAGATAAGGGAGAGGTTGATGCAAACTGCAAATAATAGTTTTAGAACAAGTAAGAAGAATCTGCATTTGATTGATAAAGGAGAGTCAGCTGCTTTAGCTTTATCTATTATTTTAAAGAAAAAGACAAATAAAGATGTTCCTTTGGTTGTTGATGAAAGAACAACAAGAATGTTGTGTGAGAATCCAGAGAATCTTAGGAAATTGCTTGAGAAAAAACTGCATACTCAAGTTAAAGCTAATAAGAAAAATTATAAAATGTTTCAAGGATTTAAAATAATAAGGTCTGTTGAATTAGCTTATATTGCATATAAAAGAGGTTTGGTTGAAATGAAAGATCCTAGGGCATTGGAAGCTTTGCTTTATGGTTTAAAGTATAAAGGTTGTTCTGTTAGTGAGGAAGAGGTTGGGATTGTGAAGGGGATGTAGTGGTTTTTTGGAACTCAAATTTTATTGAACTTAACATAAAATTATCCATAGTAAATTGTAGATAATATATTAATAAGAAACATAACCACAAATCTTTTTTATTAAAAAACTTTTTAAACACTTCTTGTTTTTCTTTTTTATGGTATTGCACATTATATCTGTTGGAGGTTCATTAATTGTTCCTGATGAAATTGATGTTAGTTTTATTAAAGAATTTAAAGATTTGATTTTAAAGAGAGTTGAGAAAGGAGATAGATTTATTTTAGTTTGTGGAGGTGGGAAAATATGTAGGAAATATCAAAAAGCTCTAGATGATTTAAGTGACTTAGGAGACTTAGGAGATTTAGATGGTGATAATAATGAGGATAAAGATTGGTTGGGAATTAGTGTTACAAGATTAAATGCGGAATTTATTAGACTTGTGTTTAAAGATATTGCTTATAAAAATGTTGTTGAAAATCCAAATTTTAAGATTGAGTTTGATAGTAATGGTGGAGGTAAGGATGGAAGTAGGAATGGAAGCAGTGATGAGAAAAAAGTTTTAGTTGCATGTGGTTGGAAACCTGGATGTAGTACTGATAAAAATGCTGTATTGTTAGCTGAGAATTTTAAAGCTAAAAGTATTATTAATCTTTCAAATGTTGATTATGTTTATTCTGAAGATCCTAAGAAAAATCCTAATGCTAAGAAACTTAAGGAAATTTCTTGGAGTGATTTTAAGAAGTTAGTTGGAGATAAATGGAATCCCGGTTTAAACATGCCTTTTGATCCTATTGCATCTAAAGAAGCTTCTAATTTAGGTTTGAAAGTTGCAATTATTAATGGTAAGAATCTTAAAAGTTTAAATAGGTTTTTAGATGAAAAGGAATTTAAAGGGACTTTGATTAGATGATTTTTAAATTGGTTGTTGAAAAGATTGGAGTATAGAAAGGCTTTAAAACATTAATTCTTTCAGATTTTCATATTGGGTGCGTAGTTTAGTGGTAAAACATGCGGCTCCAGACCGCAAGCTGAGAGTTCGATTCTCTCCGTGCCCATTTTTTAAATTTATAAATCTACATAATCTTTTAAAGAATACTCTATTACTTTATTAATGAGAGAGGATGAAATAAAAGAGGTTTATGATAATGAAGAAGATATTTCTAAAATAACTGAAAAATTAAAATTATTTTTATTTGATGACTTTATAAAAACAAATCATTTTTATGATTTTCTTAATGAAAAAGCAAAAGATATTTTAATTCTTAAGGAAAATTTTAAAGATTTTAAAAGAATAAAACTGATTAATAAAAGAAAGCATAGAAATTGTGAGGTGAGCTAGGATTTATATTATGAAATGGATTTTGGATATTTAGTTTATTTTATTAAATTAGATAAGGTTCCTGTTTTGCTAAATGGTTTTCATATAAAAAGAAGTTTTGAGAAATTCAGGGAACATCTTCTTAGAAAGTTTAAAAGATAGTTGTTAAGGGCAAAACTATTGGGATATTTTTAGTTAAAATTAATCCATTTTCTGGAAATTCAATTTGCAACATTAAAAATAAAGCATCATTTCTATCATGTACAAAAAATCTGGCATTTTTTAATTTATCAGCAATATTATAATTCATACCACAAGATTCTAAAAATGAAGAAAATTCTCTTATCTCTAAACTTGCAATTTTGCCTTCTTTAGTTAAACTAAAAATCATATCTCCAACTTCATAATTATTTTTAACAATGTCTCCTTCTTGTTTATTTGAGACTATTAAACTATCTCCTAATTCATCATAGCTGAAATTTTTTCTTTCCATATTATTATTGAGGATTAGAAGTTTTTAAGGATTTTTGTGATGGTTGATTCTCTCCTTGCCCATTTTTAAAAAATTTTAAAACAAACTATAACCTAAAACCAATATTCCTAAAACAATATTATAAATCCCAAATAAATAAAACTTATTTGATTTTATTATTTTTAATAAAAATTTAATTGTGATTAAGCTTGTTATTAAGGTTATTATAAAACTGATTAATAAAGTTGGGTAAGCTATGTTTAAGTTTATGATTTGAGGGGCTTCTGCTAAAGATGCTCCAAGTATTAGTGGTATTGCTAGTAAAAAGGAAAATTTGATTACTTGTTGTTTTTTTAATCCTGTGAAAAGTCCTGCTGAAATTGTCATACCACTTCTTGATATTCCTGGAAAAAGAGCAAAAACCTGCATTAAGCCAATAAAAAGAGCTTCAGTAGATTTTATTTCTGTTCTTGTTTCTTTTGTGAATTTAGTTAAATAAATTATTAATCCTGAAAAAATAAAAAAAATTCCTATAAAAGTGAGATTGTGAAAACTTGCTGTGATATATTTTTTAAATAAAATTCCAAATATGAATGCAGGGATTATTGCAATTATTATTAGGAAGATGTATTTTATGTTTTGTTTATTTTTTAAATTTAAAAGATTTAAGATGTCTTTTTTAAATATTATTAAAACAGCGAGAATACTTGCAAGGTGTAAGTAGACATCAAAGGGCAGATTTTGAAATCCAAAAAAATGCTGGGTTAGGGCAAGATGTCCTGAGCTGGAGATTGGAAACCATTCTGTTATTCCTTGGATTATGCTTAAGATGATTGCTTGTGGAAGTGATATCATGTTGATTTTAAGAGATTTTTATTATTAAATATTTAGATGTTGTATTTGTTATAAGATATTATTTTTGGATAACACATTAAAAACCAAAACCCCAATATTTATAAATTCTTTTTTCTTGGTTAAATAGGTAATTAAGATGGTTGAGAGAAAAATAGGTGGTAAAAAAAAGATGAGTAAAGCTGAAATTGAAGAAGCATTAATTGATAATTTTATTAATTTGCAGAGAGTTTTAACAAATTTAACTGTTAGGTTTGAGGAAATGTCTGGAAATGTTTCAAAATTATTGCAGTTATTTGAAATATCAGCGAAGAGTTTTGCAGAAAGAGGAGGTAGTGAAAAACATCCTGAAATTGATAAAGAGTTTCTTAAAAAATTAGATTCATTATTAGATCAAAACAAAGTTATTTCTAAAGGAATTATGTTAATGGAAGAGAGGGTAAGGAACAGGAGTTCTCATCCTGGAGAGCAGGTAAGATATAGTGGAATGATGAAATCAAGACCTGTTCCAAGGTACTAATGGGATTAAAACAAATTCAGGATGCTGATAGAATTTTATTTCTTAGAGAGTTTGTTCAAGAATTAGTTATAAATTCAGTAAAAGATGAGCAATTAAAAAATTTAATTAAGGCTGAAAAAATAAAAAGAAAATATATTGAACCTAATGGTTCGGGTTCTTTTGAAAAAGCAGAAGGCTCATTTATTTTTAAACCTAAGGGGTATGAAAAATCAATCTCATTTGGAGAGCAAAGACTATCTGAAGAGAAAGGAGTTAAGACAAAACAAGTTTTTCATAGAACTAAAGTTCCTATCCAACAACAAGTTCCTGTTCAACAAAAAACCCTTGTTCAGCCAGGACAGGAGTTTATGCAAGAAGGTATTGGTTCTAAAGATGTTTCTAAAACAAGTGATTTAGGTTTTAAAAAATTAGAACATTTGATTAAAGATTCTGCTATTCAGATGATTGAGTGTCCTGGTCCTGGAAAAAATATTTTAGTTAGAGTTAGGAATAGATTGAATACTACCAAGACAGTTTTAAATGAATCTGAGATTAAAGATGTTATTAATTATTTTTCAAAACAAGCCATGATTCCAGTTGTTGGTGGGATTTTAAAAGCAGCTGTTGGAGATTTAGTTATTTCTGCTGTTGTTTCTGAATTTGTTGGTTCAAGATTTATTATCAATAAAAAGAGTCCTTATAGTTTGATTGAGGGGGCTGTTTGAGATTATTTTATGGTGGAGTTTGAATATTTGATAATCCTATTTTTTAGTATAATGATGCTTAAAAAAATGAGAATAATAAATTCTTCATGGGGAAGGATTTAGATGAGGGATTTTATGTTGAAAAGAATCTTCGTAGAAGTTCTTTAGTTTTGCTTTGTTATGTTACTAGAAGAGAGGGTGAATTAGTTGCATTATTTGCTGGAAGTAACTCAGAAGATGAAGTTCGCTATTTGCCTATTAGGGAAGGAGTCGGACTTGATAGGAGTGTTGGTTTAGACCCCACTCTTTTGGAATCTATAGATCCTTTTCAATATTTAAAGGAATATAATGAACATTTAGTTAAATTTATTGCAGGCAGAATTACTATCTCTCAACTAGAACAGGCAGCAAATCGAATATAACAAAACCTGTATCAAAAACCCCCATCTAATTTTAGAAACAATTCAAAAATCAATTTTAAGTTATCAAAGGAGGGAGAAGAAAACTTCTCCCATTCCCTCTTTTTGTAATTTAGTTAATAATTTTCTTTTTTAAATGATTTAGGTAATTTAATATGAGTTTAACAAAGAGAGTATTAAAAGATTTATTTTTTAAACCTGGTTATTGCATCTCTGATTTCTTAATCCTTATTTTAACAAACAGGTGGTTGGAAAATATATTTAAATAGGATGAATGAGTAGTGTTGTTGAGAATGTTAATATTAACTTTATGAAAACAAAGATGAATTGAAGTCTTGATGTTTAAATTTTGTTGATAATATAAATTGATGAGTATGAAAATGCAGAACAAAATAACAAAAGCAAAAATTGAGAAATATTATAAGTTGACTAGTTGTGCTCTTGAGATTGCTCGAGGAGCTATTGCTAGAGGAAAAAAGAAACAAGCTGATGAAATTTTTTTAATGGTTGAGTGTTATCTTAAAGATACTTTGCATTTTGAGAAAAAAAAGGATTTTGTAAATGCTTTTGGATGTTTGAATTATGCTCATGGATGGTTGGATTGCGGGGCAAGGTTGAAGATATTTGAGGTTAGTGATGATAGGTTGTTTACTATTTGAGATTTTACGGTTTGAAGTCTTTTCTTTCAAAAGCTTTTTTTAAAGGTTCTCCCATGAAATAAGTCCAGATGTCTTGATATAAATCATTAGGTTTTATATGATTTGGGTCATTAACTCTACAGTATACTGAAAGAATTTCATCTTCTTTAACATATCTAATTCTTGGTTCCTCAAAACTTTTTGAAACTATTTGTGAATTTCTAGCTAATGATTCTTCAGGGGCTTTTAATTGAAAATAAAACATTAGTCTTATATTTATTATTTCAGAACTAAAACCTGCATAAAATTCTAAATTACTTCCTTTTATAGCACTTTCAATTCCAAATAGAATAAGGGGTTCATTAACCTCAGAAATAAAAAGGTCTTTCCCTATCTTTCTTTTTATAAAATTTCCCAAACCTTTAGTGTAATTACTTGCATCTAACATAGAATTATACAGAGAATTGTATTAAAAACAATTGTTATACTTCAGGAGATATATTAAAAGTAAGTTTTAAATAAAGAGATTGTTTATTTATTAAGAGGGAAAATGAAAATAGGTGAAATCTTGATTTGGCTTTTAGTAATATTTTTAGTTGCACTTGGAATATATGCTTTGTTTTATGTTTAGGATAAGGAGAAATTTAAATATGGCAAAAATAAGAATTGAGGATGTAGTATTTTGGATTTTAATATTTGCGACAATAGCTGTGATTATATGGAAGCTTTTTGGTTCTCCTAGTGATATAGCTGTTATAATTTTTATAGGAACATTTATTATATTTTCAGAGATAATGTTGTGGAAGAATTTTTTTAAGATAGATAAAAAAACTTCTTTAGGTTTTATGAAAGTTGAGCATGATATTGAAAAATTTAGAATAGAAGTAAATAATAGATTTGATATTATAGATAATAAATTAAATAAAATTTTAAAATGAAAAAAATAATTGTTATGAGTTTAGGGGGAAGTTTGATTATTCCTGGAAAGATTGATATTGAATTTTTAGAGGATTTTAGAAAAGTTCTTTTGAAAAATATTAAGAAGTATAGATTTGTTGTTGTTTGTGGTGGTGGGAGTGTTGCTAGGAGTTATATAAAAGGTTTGGAAGAGCAAAAGATATGGAATAAGAAAACTTTGCAGAGTTTTTTAGGAATATCCTGTACAAGAACAAACGCAAGATTTATGACTTATTTTTTTGGAAAAGATGCAAATCAGGGAATTCCTCATGAAATGAAAGAAGTTAAAAATTCTTTAATTAAAAATAAAATTGTTTTTTGCGGGGCTCTTCGTTATGCTAGTGACCAGACATCTGATTCAACTGCTGCAAGACTTGCTAGGTTTTTGAAATCTGATTTTATTAATTTAACAAATGTCAATGGTTTGTATGATAAAAATCCTAAAAAGTTTAGAAGTGCTAAATTTATACCTGAGATTTCACATAAGGATTTTTTTAAAATAGCTAGAAAAATCGAGTTTAAGCCAGGGCAGCATTTTGTTTTGGATCAAAAGGCTGCTAAAATAATTAAGAAGTATAAAATTAAAACTTTTATTCTTGGACCTGATTTGAAAAATTTAGATAATTTATTAAATGACAGGCATTTTGTTGGGACGATTGTTGGTTAAGATGATAAACACAAATTCATTAAATGAAACAAGAAAGCAGATTCAGAAATTGAAAAAAGAAAATCCCGATGTTGAAATAGTTGTAAGAGCACAAGGAGATGAGTATAATAGAAAGATTTTGGAAAATCCTGATGTTGATGTTTTGTTAGGTGTTGAGTTGTATAATAGAAAAGATTTTATGAAACAAAGAGATTCTGGATTAAATGAGATTATGTGCAAGTTAGCTAAAAAAAATAATATTAAAATTGGTATTGATGTTGGAGAGATTGCCAGGTTGGGGAAGATTGATAAAGCACGAGTTCTTGCTCGTGTTATGCAAAATATTGAGTTGTGTAAGAGAACTAGTGCTGATATGGTTGTTTATCCTGTTGGGAAATTTGGAAAGCAGGATGTTATGAGTTTTATATTAAGTTTAGGTGGGAGTACAGGGCAGGGGAGGTTAAATTAATTTATCCTTCTTCTAAAATTTTTCTAGCATTGCTATAAACCCCATTAGCATCTACATCATTATCTTCACTATCATCTTCTTCATCTACACATTCTTCATTTACATCTATATTTTTTAAAGGAGGTGATTGATTTCCAACAAAATGAACAGGGTTTCCTAAAAGGCCATCTAATTTCATATCTAAATCATCTAAAGTTTTACATCTTTTAACAATTCCTCTTACTCCTTGCATGTTATTCTCATTCATATCTTTTACATAAGATCTATAAATATTCATGGCCTTAATTGAATTATCATAATTGTCAAACATTCCCATTTTGAATTTAGAAAAAACTTGTTTTTAAAGTTTTTTATACTACAAAAACTTTAAATATCTCCTATACTAAGCAAAATAATGAAATATTCAAGAGCATTTGGCTTAGAGTTCTTTTTTTTTAATTAATTGTAAATCTATTTAGATTTACTGAACAAGACCTTGAGCTAAGTTTATAAAATCAATAAACATGGATAAATTAAGATTATAATGTGGGAAAACAGAAAATAAGAGAAAAATAAAAAATGGTTAATGAAAAAAATAAAAATATAATTGCAGAAAAACAAAGTAATGGGGATAATGGGAATAATAAAAATATTAAGAATAATGGGAATATTAAGAATAATGAAATTCAAGATAATGAGATTCAGAAAATAATTGAATCTTTAAGTCCAAATGAAAGAGCAATTATGCCTTTTTTAAAACAAGGAAGTATGGAAAAAGTTAGTGAAGCATCTGAATTAGATAAAACAAGTGTTATGAGGGCTCTTGAGTTTTTGTCAAATAAAGGATTGATTGAGATAAAGATTAAAGAGGAAAAAAATGTTGAGTTAGGTGTTAATGGATTGTTGTATGTTCAAAAAGGTTTGCCTGAGAGAAGGTTGGCTGGTTTGATTTGTGATAAAAATAGTATTAGTTTAAAAGATGTTCAAAAACAAACAGGTTTGAATGATAATGAGTTTAAAGCTGCTTTAGGTGTTTTAAAGAAAAAAGCTTTGATTAATCTTGTTAATAGCAATATTATTTTAATAGGAAATAAAGAAGAAGTTGTGGATAAAAGTTTGGAAGAAAAGTTTTTAGAAAGTTTGCCTAGAAGTTTGGATGAATTGCAAGATGAGGAAAAGTATGCATTTGAAAACTTGAAAAAAAGAAAAAATATAATTGATGTTTTGGATAAAAGAAAAGTTGAGTTTAGTATTACTGAATTAGGTAATAAGATTATATGTAGAGATTTTAAAGGAAAAGATTTAATCGAAGGTGTTACCCCTAATTTGCTTAAAAGTGGAACATGGAAAGGGAAGAAGTTTAGAAGATATGATATTATTTCTCTTGTTCCTAAAATTTCAGGAGGTAAAAAACATTTTGTTAATCAAGCAACTGATTATGCTAGAAAAGTCTGGTTAGAAATGGGTTTTAAGGAAATGAGTGGGGGATTAATTACATCAGGTTTTTGGAATTTTGATGCTTTGTTTACTGCTCAAGATCATCCTGCTCGTGAGTTGCATGATACTTTTTTTATAAAAGGTAAGGAAGCAAAATTATCTGATAAAAGGATAGTAGGGAGAGTTAAAAAAGCTCATGAAGTTGGAGTTGATGGAAGTAAAGGATGGGGATATGATTGGAAAGAAGATGATGCAAAAAAAGTTTTATTAAGAACTCATACAACTTGTTTATCTGCACAAACATTAGCTAATTTGAAAAAACAAGATTTGCCTGCTAAATTTTTTGCAGTTGGAAAATGTTTTAGAAATGATACTGTTGATTGGAGCCATGGTTTTGAATTTAATCAAACAGAAGGAATTGTTGTTGATGAAAATGCAAATCTTAGGCATTTACTTGGTTATTTAAAAGAATTTGCAAGAAAAATGGGTTATGAAAAAGTCAGATTTCGTCCTCATTATTTTCCTTATACAGAACCTAGTTTGGAGGGAGATGTTTGGAATGAAGAAAAAAAAGAATGGATGGAAGTTTTTGCAGCAGGAATATTTAGACCAGAAGTTACAGAACCTCTTTTAGGAAAATCTATTCCTGTTTTAGCATGGGGGCCTGGATTTGACAGAATGATGATGTTGTTATATGGGATAAGTGATTTAAGAGAATTGTATAAAAATGATATAAATAAATTAAGAGAAATTAAGTTTTGGGGGAAGTTGTGATGGAAAAAGTATCAAAAAAAGACTTTGAGATATTGTTTTACATAGAATTTGGAGCATTTAATGACCCTAAAGGGCTCTCCTCAAAATTAGGGATATCAGAAAAAGAAGCAGAAGAGAAAATTAAAGAATTTGAAAAAAGAGAGTTAATAACTATGGAATATAGGGAAGGGAAGATATATGGATCTCAGTTAACAGAAAAAGGAAAACAAATATGGAATAATAAGAAATATTTAAATTGGAAAGTTGAGGGGGGATATTAAAATGGAGATCAATCTAGAAAAACTAAGAGAAAAAGATAGAATAACAATTAATAATGAAGAATTTGAAGTAGTTAAAATAGAAGAAAATTATAGGTATGATGATAAAAAGGATGAGATAGAAAATAAAGGAAAAACAGTTTATCTTCATAAATTAAATGAAAAAGAATTATTACTTTTTCATACTATAAATATTAGCAAAAATGGGGACATAAAATTATTTAAGACAACAAGAAGAATGCCTAAGTATCCAAAAGATATCCCTAAAGGATTTAAACATAAAATAGAGGATTATAAAGAAGTTAAAATAAAAACTATCAAACTAAAATGGAAACAAGAAAAATGAATATTGGGGAAGTATTGTTTTGGGTAATGATATTCGCACTCCTTGGTATTGCAGTTTATACTTTGTTTTTTATATAAAATGGAAAAAATAATACACAAAAGAAAAATAGAATTTATTGATATAATGATAATTATAGTGTTATTAGCAACAGTAGGACTTGGATTATGGATGTTATTTGGTTCACCAACAGAAATACAGGCAATAATAGCACTTTCTATTTTTTTTGGAACATCTGGATTTATGTTATTAAGACAGATTCATAAAGTAGATAAGAATAGTATTGTTAAATTTTCAAGAGTAAAAAATAGTTTTTTAAAAGTAAAACATAATATTGAAAAGAATCATATTGAAGTTACTAATAGATTAAACCTTTTGGAAAATAATATTAATAATAAATTAGATAAGATAATTAAAAAGAAATAAAATGGAAATAAGAAAAAAAACATGGCCAAAGTATTTTCAGGATATTTTGGATGGAAAGAAAAAGTTTGAGGTTAGATTAGCTGATTTTGATATTCATGAAGGAGATGTTTTGGTTTTAGAAGAATATAATCCTGAGACAAAAGAATATACTAGGAGAAGTATTAAGAAAAAAGTAAACTTTGTAACTAAATTTAATCCTGCTGAGATTCATGAGATTGATGAAATTAAAGAGCATGGGTTTTGGTTAATTGGGCTGGGAGATGATAATTTAAATGCTAAACAAATGCAAGAAAAAGTTGATAAAACAATAAAACAGTATGGGGGATATTGGGAGCCATTATCAATGATGGCAAGGATAACTGAAGAGATTGGTGAATTAGCAAGAGCTATAAATATTAAATATGGTGGAAAGAAAAGCAAGTTTGAAGGTGATGGAAGAGAGATTGAAGAAGAACTTGCAGATGTTTTTTATACTACTTTAGCAATTGCAAATAAATTTGATATTGATTTAGGTAAAGTTCTTATGGAAAAAATTGAAAAAAGTCATGAGAAATATAAGGAGGTTTATGATGATGGAAATTGAAGAAATAAACAAATTCATAGAAGAAGAAATAAAGAGATTAGAAAAATATTATAAAGATAAAGACAACAACGAACTTACTATGGCAATAGGATTTAAGGTTGTTGAAGAAATTGGAGAGCTTTTTAATGAAATACTAAAACATAAGGGTTATCAAAGAAAGGAAAAACTAGATAAAATGAATAAAAAAGATATAAAAACTGAGTTTGCAGATGTAATATTTACTGTATTAATATTAGCTAAAAGATTTGATATAGATATAGAAGATGCAATTAAGATTAAAATGGAAGAAATAAAAAAAAGAGATTATTAAAATGCCAATAATAACAATTTCAAAACAAGAAGTTAAAAAGTTTTTAGGAAATTTAAAAGATGAAGAAATAGATTATAAGCTGAACATGGCTGAGCTTGGGGTTGAGAGAATGGGCGAGGATGAAATTGATATTGAGATAACTCCAAATAGGCCTGACTTACTTTCTATTCAAGGTTTGAAAAGATATTTGGAAAATTATTTTAAAAAACCAAGGAGGGGAGAGTATAAAGTTGAAAAACCTGAAAAAGATTATAAAGTTATTATTGATAAATCTGTTAAAAAAGTAAGACCTTATACTGTTTGTGCTATTGTTAAAGGATTGAAGTTTGATGATGAAAAAATTAAAGAAATAATTGATATTCAGGAGAAGCTGCATTCTGGTTATGGGAGGAATAGAAAGAAATTAGCAATTGGGATTTATCCTTTAGAGGCAATTAAACTTCCCATAAAGTTTTTAGGACGCAAGCCAGAAGATATTAAGTTTCAGCCATTGGAATTTTCTAGAGAAATTAATGGTCGTCAGATTTTGTCTCAACATCCAACAGGCAGGGAGTATGGAGATTTATTAAAAGATTGCGAATTTTTTCCTGTTTTTGAAGATGCTAATAAAGAAATATTAAGTATGCCTCCAATAATTAATTCTGAAAAAACTGGCAAAGTTAGTTATGAGACACATGATATTTTTATTGAGTGTTCTGGTTTTAATTTAGAATATTTGAAAAAAACTTTGAATATGATTGTTTGTGCTTTAGCTGATATGGGTGGAAAAATTTATGCAATGGAAATTGATGATAAAACACAAGGAAAGTCTTTATCTCCTGATTTAGAGTCTGAGAAAATAAAATTTTCAATTAATAGTTTGAATAAGTTGCTTGGTTTGGATTTAAATGAAAAGGAGATTAAGAAATATTTGGAAAAAATGGGAGTAGGATTTGAGAAAAATGAGGAAGAGTGTTTTGCTTTAATTCCTTGTTATAGAACTGATATATTGCATGAAGTTGATTTAGTTGAAGAAGTTGCAATTGCATATGGTTTTGATAAATTAGAGCCTGAAATTCCTCAGATTTCAACTATTGGCAAGGAAGATAAGAGTGCTGTTTTTAAAAGGAAAATTAGTGATGTTTTAGTTGGGTTGGGTTTATTAGAAGTTTCTAGTTATCATTTATCTACTAAGGAAAAGCAGTTTAAGAAAATTGGGATTAAGGAATTTAAAAATAAGATGATTGAAGTTATGGATTCTAAAACAGAGAATAATATTTTAAGGGATTCTTTGTTAGCTCAGTTGATTGAGGTTTTTAGTGAGAACTCAGATGCTAGTTATCCTCAGAAGATTTTTGAGTTAGGCAGGGTTTTTTATAATGATGATTTTAAAAATTCTGAAACAGGTGTTGGTGAAGAAGAAAGGTTGGGAATAGGGTTGTGTCATGAAAAAGCAAATTTTACAGAGTTAAAACAAATTTTAGATTATTTAATGAGAATGTTGAATGTTGAGTATGAGATTATGGAAAGTTCTCATCCTAGTTTTATTGATGGAAGATGTGGTTCTGTGATTGTTAATGATAAGGAGATTGGAGTTATTGGAGAGATTGCTCCTTTTGTTTTAAAAAATAATAAAATTAAAATGCCTGTTGGTGTTATGGAGATTGGGGTGGGGGAGTTGGTGAGTTGAGGTTAGAGGGTTGTGAAGAAGCAAATATTTAAAAATAGAAAAGAATATATAATTGTATGTATTAATAAAAGAGGTTAAAATGAATTCATTTATTTTATATAATTTTGAATATGCTAAGAATGAACACAATAAACTTAATAAATATCTAAAATTAAGTTTATTAAAGGAGGAACTATCTAATGAAAATAAGTAATTTAGTTTTTGATAATGAATCTAAACAAGATGTTTTAGAATTGTATGGTAAGACCTTGGATGAGGAAGGTTTTATTGTAGAAATAGATAATCAAAAACAGAAAGTTCTTACACCTAAAGGAGAAGAGATTCATATTGATAATTGGGGAGGAGTTATGAGGGGTTCGGAGGCATTTGTAAAATCTGATACTTTTTCTTTAATGGAGATAGCTAAAAGATTAGATGAAGATTCTTGATAGATTAAAGAATATTTTTGATGCAAAATTTAGGGATTTATTGGCTAACAATACCATTAAGTTTTTTGATTTCTCAAAAAATGTTAATAATGTAATTGAGTTAAAAGATGGTGAAAGAATAAGTTTAGATATTAATAAGGCTACAGATGATGAAAAAAAAAGGATAAAAGAAGAGATATTGGATTTTGTTGTTCATAATGAAAATGATATTTTTTTAACTAATAAAACTGCTGAAAAAACTAATAAAATAAAAAGAAATCTTCCACTAGATAAGGATAAAGAATTATTATCTTTTTACAAAAATAAATTAAACCCTGATATATACAGGGCTCTTGAAGGGGCTTTAATTGTAAGGCGGGCTTTTAATAATAGGGAGGATATATTAGAATTAAAACAAGATATTTCATTTAAATATCCTGAATTTGGGAATAATTTATGTAATTTAGTTACAAGAGATTATTTTGATAAATATTTTAGAGAGCTTTATGATAATATGTTTGAAGAAGAAAGTTTTAATATAATTGAGTATCAAAATGAAGTAGAAAGAATTGTTAAATCATTACCTTATATGGTTTTTATTAACAGACATAAATCCTATGAGGAATTTAGTGGAGAGGTTAAATTTAAATTAGATAAATTAAAGAAATATGGAACAGAAAAATTAAAATTACATGGTCTTGGAAAAGATAATGTAGAGAAAGCATTGAAAATAATGAGAGAGTATAAGGATGATAATTCTGTTGTAATAGAAAAATATATCAATAAATCAGGAACTATTATCACTGCTATTTTTAGACTTTGAACTCATTTTAATCAACTCCAACCATCTATTAGGAGTTTTAAAGAAGCCATTAATATGTTCTAAATGTAAGTCTGTGGGATGGGATATGGGGAGTGAAGGAAAAAAGATTAATTATTTTAGCTTTTTTATTTTTAGAAATTTTTTAATTATATTCCCAATAAAATGTAAGTCTGTTGAAGGATCTAAAATAACTTTTAATGAAATAAGAATAATCCCAATTAATATCAGAAGAGCCAATATTTTAAGATAAAAATTTTCTACTAAATTTCCAATAAATAAAAATAAGGATATAATTGCACCAGTAAATAGGGCTATTGCAATTTGTTCTTTTGGTTTATTATCCATTTTCTTTATTTTAAGATTTTTCTATAATTTGTTTTTCTTCTGGGGTTGGATTGTAGATTTCCTTAGCGTTCTTTATTTTACGATGTCCAAAAAACCAAATAATCAATGAACTTATGGCTAATACTATTCCAAATTTGAGAGAATAGAGAGATAAATCTAATTGAGGTTTTATTATCTCTGCATGCTTTTTATTAAAGTTGAAGGTTTCATTTATTAAATTTTGTTTACTTTCAGATAAATCAGTTATATTTGTTTTCATAACCTCAATCGAGAAGAGATTTATTGAATTCGATACTATGGATAAAGATGAAACTGCGTTAGTATAGGCTATCCCTCCTAATGCAAATAAAACTCCTGCAAAAATGATGATTATTTGGGCTAATTGAATTAAAGATTTACCGAGTTCTATTTCTTTGTTCATTTTAGACTCTCCTTGATGATTTGTTTTTCTTTATCAGTTATTTCATATAATTTGTAAACCCTCTCGTCTATCTCTTTCTCTGTTTTAGATATTTCATTAACTAAATCTAAAACTTCTTTTTTATTCTTTTCAAAAAAATTCATTAATTCAGCTTCTTTTTCTATACTCATAGTTTTGTTTTTATTCTGAATTTCATCAACAAATTCTTTAAAATTAAGATTATAAAAACCTTCTAATCTTCGTGAGATTTTATCTAAATTGAATTTATATTTAATTAGTTTTATGAACTTATTTTTTGTTTCATAAAATTTCTTATTTTTATCTATCATAAAATTAGATTTTTCTATGAATGGTTTTTGTTCTTCAAGAGATATTTTTGGTAGCGGAATTTTTTTAGCAACATCTCCTGAAAATTGAAAACTTCTAATAGCTTTAGCAAATACAAATCTATAAACAAACCAGTTCATAAAATTAGAGTTTAAAATTGCTAGTAATATCTAGGTGATTAGTGTAATTCCGGACTAAACTGCCCTCCTTATACAAATATCACATAATAGTTTAAATAATTTTTCATTTCTATTGTTAAATCGAAATTCCATTTCTTTCAAGTATAGTAGATAGTTCT
>Ga0265596_1000538_pt1 | contig 22033 bp, 20 predicted proteins | sample saktaG_FD_190143 | JGI IMG/M metagenome (GOLD analysis project Ga0265596, IMG submission 190143) | Saline water microbial communities from Sakinaw Lake, British Columbia, Canada - sak_2013_06_06_60m | ecosystem: Environmental > Aquatic > Non-marine Saline and Alkaline > Saline ...
CTCGTTGATCCCTTTGGTCTTCCCATGACTTCAACCTCCTAATACCTTTATTTTAATAGAAAAAGATGTTAATAGACTTTTTTTTGTGTCTACTAACATCTTACTCTTTCACCCACTGCCCTTTTTTTATTGGTAAGCTTTAATTGAATCAATAATCAACTCAAATGGAAATGTCTTATCATCAATTTCTCCCCCATACCAACCACCAACGGCTAAATTGATAATTAAGAAGTATGGTTGATCAAAAGGCCATTCTTTTTCTGTATCTATTTCTTGTTTTTCAATTGTCATATACGATTTACCATCTATTGAAAAAATTAAAGATGATTTAGTCCATAGCAGTTCATAATCGTGAAATTCATCTGATGCAGTAGGAAGTGAAATACGTTTCCCTTTGTGAGTGTTAATCTTATGATTATACGTTTCAGTATGTATGGCACTCGAAATACTTCCAGGTTTGTTACCTGCAAATTCAACAAGATCAATTTCACCACATAATGGCCATCTCACATGGTGCTCCTTGAGGGAAGTTCCTAAAAACCAAATTGCTGGCCAGCTACCTTTGCCATTTGGCATTTTTGCTCTTATGACAAATTTACCATATTGGAAGTGCTTTTTATTGAGTGTATTAATTCTTGCAGATTTATATTTACATGGTGATTCATTACTTAAAGTTGCTATGATATGCAATTGATTATCTTTAATGAAAAGATTCTCTTTTGCATCTGTATAACATTGTTTTTCATTATTAGACCATTTTTCACCTATTGCATAATTCCATAGTTTTGGGTACAGTTGTTTTGATTGATTGAATTTCTCTTCAAAAACTAGATTGTATTTTTCCATATCCTTTTCCTCATTGTTGAATATTTAACATCCTAGTTATCATATCATAAATTAACGAATAATAAAACATTTCTGTTTCATAATCCTACAAAATATGGTTATTTTTATAAGGCTCAAGCATTTCAAATAGTAACAATATATGCTACAATATTAGAGAGGTACTTAAGTATGAGTGTGACTAGAAGAGAAATACGCATTGAATTGATGAATACGCTATATCAACATGATCTATATTTAAGTGATAAGCTTCCATTTATCCCATCATTTGAAATTGAAGAAGCAAGTGAAACTTATCAAGATATCGTAGATCATTTAATAGAAATAGATCAAATTATTGAGTCTCATCTTTACGAGTATAGTCTATATAGACTCGCTTTTCTAGACCGAGCGATTATTAGATTAGCGGTTTATGAACTTCTCAAGACAGATTTAGCAAAACAAATTATCATTGATGAAGCTGTTGAATTGACAAAAATATATTCTAATCTTGATGATGAAAAACAACATAAATTTACAAACAAAGTTTTAGACAATATTGCAAAAACAATTAAAGGATGATTTTTCTTGGAAAATTATTTAACAGTTACAGCATTAACTAAATATATTAAAGCAAAACTTGAAGGTGATAAGCACCTTTTTTCCATATTAATCAAAGGTGAAATTTCTAATTTTAAACGTCATAGCCGTGGTCACCTCTATTTTACCTTAAAAGATGAAGGAGCTCAACTGAGCGCAATTATGTTTGCTAGAGATGCATCTAGACTAGAGTTTGAACCTAAAGAAGGCGATCACGTATTAATTTCTGGACGTATTAGTGTTTATGAGCCTAGTGGAACTTATAGTGTACAAGTATCAAGTATGAAACTTGATGGCGTTGGCGAATTATATTTAAAATACGAAGCATTAAAAAAAGATTTACTTGAAAAGGGTTATTTTAGTGATACACATAAAAAACAAATTCCAAAGTTTCCTAAGATCATTGGTGTTGTCACATCACCAACTGGTGCAGTAATAGAAGATATAAAAAATACTGTTTCAAGAAGATACTTATTAACAGAGATTCATCTATATCCTGCATTGGTACAAGGACCCGGAAGTGCTGATAGTATTCGAAAACAAATCTTATTGGCAAATGTTAAAAAGGAAGTCGATGTACTCATTGTTGGTAGAGGTGGTGGATCCATTGAAGATCTTTGGGGTTTCAATGAAATGCCAGTTATTCAAGCTATTTATGATTCAGAAATACCAGTTATTACAGCAATAGGGCATGAAACGGATTTTACAATTAGTGATTTTGTTTCTGATTTAAGAGCTCCGACTCCTACTGCAGCGGCTGAACTTGCTACGCCTAATAAAGCTGATTTACTCCTAAAGATTAAAGAACATCAAGCAATGATAGAATACAAAACATCTCAGTATATCAATGAATTAAAAACAAATTTAGCCTATATTGATCAAAGGCTAGACCGATTATCACCATCCTTAAAGCTCGAACAATTAAAAATTGATTTAAATAGATCAAGTGAGAACTTAGCTAAATTTATGACTTATATCATTGAATCAAAGAAAAACGATGTTGATGGACTTAAAAAAAGCCTAACCAGCCCTGAATTACGTATTAAAAATTTGATTGAACGTAGAGAAAATTTAGATATTAGAATGCATCGAAACATCTATGAATTGATGCAAAACAAGACCTATCGATTTGAAATCTTAAAAACCGCATTAGAAGCCCTAAATCCTTTGAAATTAATGGATAGAGGATTTGCTGTTGTTTCTAAAGAAGGTGCCGTATTAACCTCAGTTAAGCAAATAGAAAAAAATGATAACGTCAATATTCGTCTAAAAGATGGTAGTTTAGATGCAATAATTACGGATAAGAAGGAGAAAGAAAATGGAAAAGAAAACCTTTGAAGAACTTTTGAAATCTTTAGAACAAGTTGTAAAAGATCTTGAAAACAAAGATATCCCTTTAGATGATGCAGTTAAAAAGTATCAATTGGGATTAGAATTATCAAAAGCATGTTATCAAATGCTTGAAGAAGCAGAAAAATTGGTTGTTAAGGAAATCAAGTCATAATGAATTTATTTGACATCAAGGATCCGAGCTTTTTAAAACAAATGAAACCGAAAGAACTTAAAGCGTTAGCTATTGACATACGTTCTTTTTTGATTGAGAGTATTTCTCATACAGGTGGTCATTTAAGCTCAAACCTTGGTACCATTGAATTAATTATCGCGCTTCATTATGTATTTAATAGTCCTGAAGATGTTTTCGTCTTTGATGTTGGACATCAAGCGTATACGCATAAGATTTTAACTGGAAGAATTAATCAATTTGAAACCTTAAGACAAACTGGAGGTCTTTCAGGATATATCAATTATCAAGAATCCATTCATGACCAATGGGAAAGTGGTCATGCAGGAACGGCTTTATCCGCATTAATTGGAATTCTTTATGCTAAACATCTAAAAAATGAAAGTGGCCAAGGGATTGCTATAATCGGTGATGCATCAATTACGAATGGTATGTCATTTGAGGCTTTAAATCTTTTAGGTACTGATCACAATACTAAAGGAATTGTTATTCTAAATGACAATGAAATGAGTATCTCAAAAAGTGTTGGTTCAATATCTAAGGCTTTGACGAGATTCCGTTCAATGAAAATTGTTATTAAAATGAAGCGTTTTTGGCAAATCATATTACCTAAATTTATCTTGAATTTCTTAAGTCGTGTTAAACGTGGTCTCCGAGGATTTCTGCAACGACAAAACATATTTGAAGATATGGGATATATGTATGTTGGACCAGTCGATGGTCACGATATTAAGGGTTTAATTTATAATCTTCAAAGAATTCAAAAGGTCAAAAAATCAGTTGTTTTTCATATTATTACTGAAAAAGGTAAAGGTCATGTTGAAGCTGAGCAGGATAAAATTGGAACCTACCATGGTGTCTCAAAAGCTAACTCACCAAAGAAATTAGGAATTACTTGGAGTGAACTTATCAGTGTAAATCTTGAAGCTTTGCAAAGTCATGTGAAGACATTTGTTATTATGCCTGCTATGACAATGGGTGCGAAGTTCATTAATTTTTCACAGCATTATCCAGACCGATATTTAGATGTTGGAATTGCTGAAGAACATGCAGCAACCATGGCAGCATCTATGGCACATCAAGGTATCAAAATATTCTTACCTTTATATGCAACATTTGCTCAAAGAGCATTTGATCAAATCTTAAATGATATTGCAAGATCTAATCATCATGTCGTTTTTGGAATTGACAGATCTGGAATTGTTGGAGAAGACGGATCAACACATCAAGGTTTATTTGATGTCTCAATGTTTTATCTTATGCCCAATGTAGTTATCACGATGCCTTACAATGAAAAAGAAGCGAGTGATTTACTGTATTATGGCTTTATGAAGCAAGATAAACCTTTTGTTATACGTTACCCAAGAGGTGTGGTTTTTAGCACTCCAGGCGTTGAAGATTGTTCATTTGAAGCAATTAAACCTGTTTGGACTGTGCTCGAAAAAGGTAAAGATTTAACAATGATTAGTTATGGACCAAGTTTGGATTTATTAAAAATGGTCAGAAATGAAATGAACATAGATGCACAGATTGTGAATGCTAGATTCATCAAACCAATCGATGAAAAGATGATGCATAAAATTGCTAAAACTGAAAACCCAATATTAGTTTATGAGGAATGTGCAAATACAGGATCCTTATATCCTCAAATTCTAAAATTCATGGCTAAACATGGTTATCATAATCGTATTGTCGATATGTCAATAACTGACCAAGTTGTTGAGCATGGACATTACCATGATATGTTAAAGATTCATCAGATGGATAGCGAAGCAATAATTAAGGTTATAAAGGATTTGTTGAAATGAGATTGGATTTGTATCTTATAGAAAATCAAATGGTTAAATCAAGAAGTCAGGCCACGGATATTATTAAACGTGGTCTTGTTTTAGTTAATGACCAAATAATAACAAAAGCTGGCTATGATGTTATAGATGATGTCATCAAAATTATTGAAAAACAGAGATTTGTTGGACGTGCTGGAGAAAAATTATTACACGCAATTATTGATTTTAAACTAGATTTTAATGATAAAATTATCATTGATGTCGGTTCGTCTACAGGTGGGTTTACAGATTGTGCTCTTCAACATGGAGCTAAAGAAGTTTATGCTTACGATGTTGGGACAAAACAAATGGATGAAATGTTAAAAAAAGATATTAGAGTTCACCTTTTTGAAGAAACAAATATTTTAGATGTCGAGCTACCTGAATCAAATCTAATCATGATTGATGTCTCATTTACATCAATTAAACCAATACTCGAACATATCAAGGGTTATGACAAAGAAATAGTTGCTTTAATTAAACCTCAGTTTGAAGCAGGACATATCAAATTTAAAAAAGGTATACTAAAAGATCAGAAGATACATAAAAAAATATTATTAGACGTATTAGAATATGCTGAATTATTAGGCTTTTGTATTTGTGATTTAAAGAAATCGGGATTAAAAGGTAAATCAGGTAATCAAGAATATGTCTTGTATATGCATCGAGGTTGCAATATGATAGATAAACATAAAAAGATTGAGGAAATGCTATGTTAAAAACACTAAAAGTGAAGAATTTTGCACTTATCGATGATCTAGAGATGGATTTTGAAAGTGGTTTAACTGCGCTTACAGGAGAAACAGGTGCAGGTAAGTCAATCATTATGGAATCGTTACAACTCTTATTTGGGAAAAGATCAGATGCTCAGATGATCAGACATGGTGAAAAAAAGGCGATTGTTTTTGGAATATTTGAATTAAATCAGAAACAACAAACACTTCTAGATCTACCTAATATCATTGAAGTTGAAAGAGAAGTTGATGTCAATGGAAGACATCAAATGAGAATCAACAATCAACCAACAACCTTAGGAAGACTTAAAGAAGTTATGAATACATTGGGAAGTATCCATTCACAAAATGAAACGATGACCTTATTTGATAAGGCATATTATCTTGTTTTTGTTGATCAGGTAGATCAAAAGAAAATTGATATACTAATGAACCAATATTTAATGGACCGTAGTCGTTACTTAGAAAAAAGAAAACATGTTGAATCACTCAAGCAAAAAAAGAATCAAAGCGTCGAAAAACAATCCTTTTTAGAATATCAATTAGAAGAAATAAAGAATTTCAAACTCTTACCAAATGAAAAAAACGACCTTGATGAAAAAATAGAAAAACTCAAAAATTATGATAAAATCATGAATCAATTGCGCACTTCATATCAATTACTAGATCAAGAAATGTTTCCAATCGATCAGATTTATGAATCTGGAAGGTCTCTAGAAAAAATAGGAGACTTGGATGCTGAATATCAACAGATGAGTGAACAGATCATTTCTGCATATTATGAATTAGATGATGTGAAATCAAAGATTTATCAAACACTAGAGCATTTAGACTTTGATGAACACGAATTTAATCAGATGCAGGAACGTAGCTTTGAATTATCCAAAATAGAACAAAAGTATCAAAAATCAGTTAATGAATTAATTGAATATCAAAAAGAAGTTGAAGAGGAACTTCTCTTGATTACAGATTATGATCGCTACTTAGAAATTTCGCATGAAGAGTTGAAAAAAGCCTTTAATAAGGCCTTTGATAGCGGACTAAAACTGAGTGAATTGAGGAAGAAACTTGCCAAAAAGCTCTCAACTGACGTCTTAATTGAGTTGAAGGATTTAGATTTAGATAAGTCAATATTTAATATTGAGTTTGAACCTATTCAAACATCAGATAATGCTTTATTTGAATCTGGTCTTGATCAAATTGAATTTTTCATATCACTTAATGAAGGTGAACCTGTAAAACCATTAGCAAAAGTTGCTAGTGGAGGTGAAAGAGCAAGATTTATGTTTGCTCTTAAGAGTATTTACGCCAAATCAAATGAGTTAACGCTTTTAATTTTGGATGAAATCGATATTGGTATTAGTGGAAAAACTGCTGCAAAAGTTGCAACCAAGATGATTGATTTAAGTCAAATCATGCAACTCTTAGTCATTACACATTTACCTCAAGTTGCCGCAAGAGCTCATCATCATTACAATATTACTAAAATAAAAGAAAAAGCGCGTATGGTTACGCGCATAGAAAAATTAAATGATGATCAAAGAGTTGAAGCTATTGCATTAATGCTTTCTGATGAAAAGCTCTCACATTATGCGATTGAACAAGCAAAAATTCTTTTGAATAAATAAAAAAAGCTTTCGCTTTTTCTATTATGCAGAACCTTTTAGAACTGCTAAAACAAATGATAGTATAATTAAGCCAACCATGCCAAACATAATGATCCAAACAATTACTTTTCCCCACCATGTTTCAGTTGGAGTCTTGAAATGTTTCTTATCCTGAAGTGTTACTTGGTTTTCATCAACATGTTTACCTGTCTTAATTTTCGTGTCATTCATTTTTTTAGATTTAGCAATATTTTCATTTACTTTTTTAGCCATGATTTCACCTCGATTTTGACAACATAGTCATTATACTATAAATATTTCTCTAAAGGAAGAGTTTTGATGAAAAAGAATGTTAAAATTATCTTTCATATTGACCTAAATGCCTTCTTTGCCAGTTGTGCTACCATAAAAGAACCTTATTTGAAGGATAAGGCTTTTGTTGTTGGTGGTTCTTCAACCTTTAGAAGAGGTGTAGTTTCAACTGCATCCTATCAAGCTCGCAAGATGGGTATTCATAGTGCAATGAATATTAATGATGCCTTACGTCTTCATCCCAAGTTAATCATTGTACCTTTGCAGTTTAGTTTATACCAAAAATATTCCAAACTTTTTTTCAATTATCTAAAACATTACTCATCAATTATTTTAGAAGGTTCAATTGATGAAGCTTATGTTGATATGACAAAACAAGCTGAAACCAAACATCCTATGGAACTTGCTAAAGAAATACAAAATGGATTAATGGAAAGTCATCAATTACCATGTTCTATTGGAATTGCATCAACACTTTTTCTTGCTAAAATGGCTTCTGATATGAAAAAGCCTTTGGGTATAACGGTATTAAGAAAAAGTAATATTGTTGAAAAACTATTTCCGTTACCTATAAGAGAGATGTATGGTATTGGTAAAAAGACATATCCTAGACTCGAAGCAATTGGTATTAAAACAATTGGAGAATTCACAAAACAAGAGAATGTAGAAAAAATAATGGGCGTTATGAGTGAAAGTTCTTACTTATCCTATTTAGATCATATTATGGGAAAAAGTAGTGACATTATCGATCCCAAGAGATATGCAATACCAAAATCAATTTCTAATGAAACAACGCTAAATTATAATATGGATAACTCCGAATTGATTTTGAAAATAATTATTGAACTCCTTGAATCAACTCATGAAAGACTAGTTAAAGAGGAGTTAGTTGCAAAAACCATTGGTATTAAATTAAGAGACAGTGACTTTGTAACCATTAATCGTAGTAAGACTTTCGATTTCCACACCGATGATTATCAGAGCTTTTATGATGCTGTAGAATCGCTATTTGAAGAAAATTATGAAGCCCAAGCTATACGACTTGTTGGCGTGTTTTTAAATTCAGTTGTTCTAAAAAAGGATTTAAAAGAAGATTATAATCTTTTCACATATCAAGAATTGACTAAACGAGAAGAAAAGATTTATCAAACGCTTAACAAAATTAATGAAAAATATCCAAAAAGCACATCGAAAGGAATAAAAAAGACATCATAGGATGTCTAATATGTCTAATTTACTTTGATGATCCCAAGTTTTGGGGTCATTTTTATTATATTGTTTTAAAAAGGTAATCACTTCTTCAGTAACAATCGTTGGTGTAGATGCACCAGAGGTTACTGAAACACTATTGATGTTATTTAACCAGGAAAGATCAATATCTTCAATTCCACTGATTAATTTACTTGGTATCTTTTGATAATGTGAACCCACGAAAACTAACTTATTTGAATTTGAACTTAACCGATCGCCAATAACAAGCATTAAATCGGTAGGTTCTTGATTCATAACAGCTTGTTGTCTGACAGTAGTTGCTTTACAAATTTCATTATCAAAAAGATAATTTGGAAATTTGGATTCAATAATTTTTAACACAGATTCAATATCAAATAGACTCAGTGTCGTTTGATTTGTTACAAACAACTTTTTACCAGCTAAATGATTGGGTAGTAGTAATGCATCCTTTTCATCTTGCACAAAATAGATTTTCGGATCTAAAGCAAGGATTGCTTCAGGTTCAGGATGATTTTTATGGCCTATATAAATGATTTCATAGCCTTCTGAAAGCTTTAATTCAACAGCCTTGTGGACTTTTAGTACATCTCTGCAAGTAGCATTTAAATAAGTGAGCCCTTTTTCTTTTGCACGCTCAATGACCTGTTTACTGATGCCATGCGCAGTAAAAATAACAGTACCTTCATCAATAGTTTCTATCAATTCAAGTCTAGTCTTACCTTTTTGATCTAAACTGATTACGCCATATGCCTTAAAGGCTTGAGTAATCTTCGTATTGTGCACGATTTGTCCCAAGATATATATAGGACGAGGATAACTTTCAGTTCTTATGACTTTTTTAACCATTGCTAGTGCATTTAGCACGCCATGGCAATATCCTCTAGGAGTTAAATCTATTACATTCATATAATCACCATTTTCATTATACTTGATATCAATTAAAAAGTCCCTTTCTTTGTCTTAAAAACCAAAATAATGATATAATAGCAATGGTGATTTTTATGTATATAGAAGAAAAGTTAAAACAACTAGGTTTTGAAAAAATAACGCCAATTCAAGATGGTGTTTTTAAACATATCAATAATAGAAAGCATTTGGTAGGACTAGCACCAACAGGTACTGGTAAAACGCATGCTTATTTACTACCCATATTAGCTAATATGGATTTTGAAAAACAAGAAGTCCAAACAGTCATATGCGTTCCGACGAATGAACTTGTCATTCAAGTTGAAAAAATGTTGAAAGAAATTGAAAAAGATATAAGAGTCAAAGCTTATTATGGTGGTTCTAATAAACAAAGAGAACAAGAATGGTTAGCGAAATATCAACCTCAGATAGTCATCATAACACCACAAAGACTTGTTGATTACGTTATTGAGCTAAATATACTTAAGATTCAAACTGCAAAATACTTTGTACTTGATGAAGCTGATATGATGTTTGACTATGATTTCTTATCTTTACTTGACCGTGTTTTACCATCAGTTAAAAATGCAAAACTGATGTTATTTTCAGCGTCAATTACTGTCGGTATGCAACCTTTCATGAAAAAATATTTTGGAGCTTATGACTTAATTGACACAAATAAAAAACATACATTAAAAATCGAATATCAATTGATTAACATTAAATATCAAAATCGTTTAGAAGCACTCAATCAATTGATTAATCATATCAATCCATATTTATGTTTCATCTTTGTAAGTAAAAAAGAAAATCAAGAAGCAGTATTTCAGAGTTTAGTCGATAGAAATCTCTCAGTTGTAAGCATTAATGCCTCATTAGGTGTTAAGAAGAGAAGTCAAATTATTATTGAAATCAATGCACTTAAATATCAATATGTTGTGACAAGTGATCTTGCTGCACGTGGATTAGATTTCAAGATATCCCATGTTATTCATTATGATTTACCGCATCATCTAGAGTTTTTCATGCATCGCAGTGGACGAACTGGACGGATGTATGATTCAGGTTATGTCATTACTTTTATGACAGTTGATGATCATAGAAAAATAGAAAAACTCAAACAACAAGGTATTCCTTTTAAGAACTATATTTTAACAAATGAAGGACTGACTAAAGTTTCAATCCGTAAGAATAAATTCTTTGAAGAAGAAAGAGATGCAATCAGTAAAATCAAAAAGCCTACGAAAGTAAGCCCTAATTATAAGAAGAAGAATAAACTTCAAATCAAAAAAGCAAAACAAGAGATTCGGAGGAAAGATAATGCTAATCATCGGTAGTCATGTTTCAATGAAAGGTTCAAAGATGTATTTAGGATCTGTAGAAGAAGCCCTGTCATATGGGTCAAATGCATTTATGATTTATACAGGAGCACCACAAAACACAATTCGCAAGCACCTTGATCAATTAATGATTGAGGAAGCTGTCGATTTGATGAAAGAAAAGAATTTAAGTTTTGATCATGTTGTTGTTCACGCGCCATACATTATCAATTTAGCAAATCCTGATCCTGAAAAAAGAGCATTTGCAGTTTCTTTTTTAACAGAAGAAGTTAAAAGAACAACCGCAATGCATGCAAAACAAATTGTCTTACATCCTGGAAGTGCTGTCGGCAAAGACCGTGAACAAGCTGTCATTTGGATTGCGGAAGGACTAAATAAAGTCATTGAAAATACAAAGGATTCAGATGTAAAGATTGCTTTAGAAACCATGGCTGGAAAAGGTAATGAAGTTGGAAAAACCTTTGAAGAATTGAAAGCAATTATGGAGTTGGTGAATGAAAAAAATCGATTGAGTGTTTGCTTTGACACCTGTCATACACATGATGCAGGATATGATGTTAAAGAGGATTTCCAATCTGTTATCGACCACTTTGATAAGGTAGTTGGTAAGTCGTATATTTCTGTCTTCCATATCAATGATTCCAAAAATCCTATGGGAGCATCTAAAGATAGACATGAAAATTTTGGATTTGGTCATCTTGGATTTGATAGTTTATTAAAAGTTGTTTATCATCCGGATTTTATGGACATACCTAAGATTTTAGAAACACCGTACGTCGATGGAAAACCGCCTTATAAAGAGGAAATACAAATGATTAGAAATAAGGTATTTAATCCATTACTAAAAGATAAACTTAACGAATAAAATGAAGACAACCCCATTTGGGAGTTGTCTTTTTAATTGTTTGAGATCATTAAATATAACTCTTCATATTGTCTAGCCATCTTAATAATACTGTGTTTGATCTGCATTGCTTGACCAATGAGATCATTCCAAATTTCTTTGTTACTATGATACAAATTCAAAGCATAATCTAGTGTTTCAGATAATTCATTTGCATCATAATTTTTAAACGAAAACCCTGTACCAATTCCACTGTTTGGATCATATGATCTCACAGTATCTTTTAAGCCACCGGTATTTCTTACAATCGGTAATGCACCATATCGCATAGCAATCATATGATTCAAACCGCAAGGTTCGAATAAACTTGGTAGTAAAAATAAATCACTACCTGCATAGACCTTTTGTGAAAGTTCATAATCGAATCCTTGATTAAAGTAAACACTACTGGGATATTTTTTTTGCATCTCTATAAAAAACAATTCATATAAAGGGTCACCCGAACCAATAGCTACTAAATAAATTTGCTCATTTTTTAAATAGGGTTCAAGCGATGTCATTAAGATATCAATGCCTTTTTGTCTTGAAAACCGATTAATGAATGAAACAATGGGTACACCTTTTGTTAAAGGTAGATTTAAGTATTCTAATAAGCTTGATTTATTAATTGCTTTTGCAGACTCGAAAGATTGTTCATCATAATTTTTAAACAAGAACTGACTCGTCTTGGGATTATATAAATCGTGATCAAGACCATTAAGGATACCATATAAATCGTATTGTCTTGATTTCAGGGGACCATCTAAAGTGAAACCAAAAAAACGTGTTAAAATTTCATTCTTATAGTTTTCACTCACCGTATTGATAATGTTCGCACGCATAATTCCGCACTTCAAAAAATTAACTCGATTCATATGCATATACGTGAAATTCTTATTGCCAAATAATTTTTCTGTTTCAACTGGATAGGATCCTTGTTTTTCTAAATTATGAATTGATAAAATCGTTTTAATTTTTGCAAACTGCTGGTTGATACCTCTATATTTGACATCTAGGAAGAATGGTAATAATCCAGTTTGCCAATCATTGGCATGAAGAATTTCAGGATAATCAGAAGTAATTTTTATATATTCAAGGATTGCAAAGTTAAAGAAAGTGAATCTAATCGCATCGTCTTCGTATCCATAAAGATTCGAACGATAAAAAAAATCATCGTTTTTGACGAAGATGTAGGTTACTCCCTGATATTCCGTTGAATAAAATTCTACATCCTTGGTTATATCACCCATAATAATACTTGAAGAACCCAATCGTTTCATATACATATCCATTGATTGGATTGCCTGATAGTATGGAGTAATAATTTTTACTTGATGGTTGAGTTGATTGAGTGCCTTTGGTAGTGAAGCGGCAACATCAGCAAGGCCACCTGTTTTACTAAAGGGATATGCTTCACCGCTACAAAATAATATTTTCATTTAATCACCTTGTTATCATTATATAGAACCGTTACCATATTTACAAGTAGATTTTACGCAAAAAGAGAAGAAAATTATCTGTGCATGAAATATTGGCTCACATTGACTAAGTGGTGATTGTATGCTAAAATCATTTTGTTTTGACAAGGCATTTACTATTATATTTAATAGATAAGTAATAACTATAAGAGAATCGGGGTAAATTATGAAAAGAATCGTCGTTGTTGGTACGCAATGGGGTGATGAAGGAAAAGGTAAAATTACTGACTTTCTTGCACAAAATGCAGATGTAGTCGTCCGCTATCAAGGGGGCAACAATGCTGGTCATACTGTCGTTTTTGATGGGATGAAGCATAGTCTACATTTATTACCTTCTGGCATATTAAATCCAAAGATCCAAAATGTGATGGCCAATGGTATGGTTATTAATCCTAAAGCTTTTGTTGAAGAAATTGATGAACTTGATAATTTCAATTTGAAAATATCTGACAGAGCACATATTGTTCTACCCTATCACTTGGAACTTGATAAAGCTTATGAACACTTTAAAGGAAATGAAAAAATTGGAACAACTCAAAAGGGAATTGGACCAGCCTATACTGATAAATCATCACGACTTGGACTCAGAGTTTCAACTTTTATCCGTCCCGAGAGATTTAGAATTAGACTTTATGAACTATTGAAAGTTAAGAATCAGGAACTTAGAAAATTAGGAGCTCCACGGATTAACTTTGATGAATTATATACAGAATACTTAACTTATGCAGAACGTATAGCGCCTTATGTCTGTGATACCTCTGTTTATTTAAATGAAGCTATTGAATCAGGTAAACACGTTCTCTTTGAAGGAGCACAAGGTGTCTTATTGTGTTTAGATCATGGAACTTACCCCTATGTAACATCAAGCTCTCCAACGGCCTCAAGTGTACCCTTGAACACCGGGATTGCACCTTGGTTAGTAGATGGAGCGATTGGTGTCACTAAAGCTTATACAACGCGTGTGGGTGCTGGTCCGATGCCTACTGAAATTCTAGGTGATTTAGCTGATCACATTAGAAAAGTAGGTAATGAATTTGGAACAACAACTAGCAGACCAAGACGTATTGGTTGGCTTGATACGGTTGTTTTAAGACATACCAAGCGAATCAGTGGATTAAGTTATCTTGCTGTGACACTACTTGATGTTCTTTCTGATATAGACGAACTTAAAATTGCAGTTTCTTATCATTTAAATAACGAAGAGATTGATTATATTCCAGCTGAAATTGAAGATTTTGAAGCTTGTTCTCCAAATTATATTTCAATGCCAGGTTGGAAAGAAGATATTACTGGTGTCAAATCATTTGAAGAGTTACCTAAAGAAGCACAAAACTATTTAAACAAATTGACTGAACTTGTAGGTGTTCCACTTGCAATATTCTCGGTTGGCCCTGATCGGAAACAAACCATTCAGGTTAAAAAGATTTTTTAAGGAGATAAAAGATGATTAAACGATATACGCGTCAAGAAATGAAAGCGTTATGGAGTGATGAACATAAATTCGATACTTTTTTACGTGTTGAGCTAGCATGTTCTTATGCTTGGAATCAATTAGGTTTATTTCCTGATTCTGTTTATCATCAATTACAAAAAGCAACCTATCAATTAAATGATATTGAAAGGATTGAAAATGAAGTAAAACACGATTTTATTGCCTTTACTAAAGCAGTTTCTTTATCGCTTGGTGATGAAAAAAAATGGTTTCATTATGGATTAACATCAACTGATGTCGTTGATACAGCACAGTCTTTGATCTTAAAAGATGTGAATCAGATTATCAAAAAGGATTTAGAGATGATGATGGCTGTTTTAAAAAATAAAGCAATGCAATACAAAAATACGCCTTGCATCGGTAGAACCCATGGAATTCATGCTGAAATTACAAGTTTCGGTTTAAAATTTGCATTATGGTATGAAGATTTTAAACGATTATCTAAATGGTTTGATGAAGCAGCAAATGAAGTTGAAATAGCAAAATTAAGTGGCGCAGTAGGTAATTATAGTGCAAACACACCTGAACTAGAAAAAATCACTTCTAAAGTCCTTGGTTTAAAACATGCAAGGATTGCTACTCAAACGCTTCAAAGAGACCGCCATGCGCACTATTTAAGCGTTATAGCACTTATTGGATCTGAACTTGAGAAGATGGCAGTTGAAATAAGACATCTATCAAGAACTGAAGTTAATGAGGTCTCGGAGTATTTTGATTCGAATCAAAAAGGTTCTTCAGCTATGCCTCATAAAAAGAATCCAATTAGCAGTGAAAATATATCTGGTTTATCAAGGGTGCTTAAGGGATATATGGTTTCAGCCTATGAGGATATTAGTTTATGGCATGAAAGAGATATTTCTCATTCCTCAGTTGAAAGAATTATTTTGCCAGATTCAACAATTTTAATTGATTATATGTTGAATAGATTTGCTGATACAATTGAAAAACTTCAAGTAAATGAAAATCAAATGTTTGAAAACATTGGGTTAACTTATGGTGTTATCTTTGCTCAAAGTGTCTTAAATGAATTGATTGGTCATGGCATGGATCGAAGTATCGCATATGACTTAATTCAAAAGCTGTCTCATGAGGCACTTAAAACTAAAAAGTCATTTGAAATATTATTAAGCCAAAATGAAGATATTATGAAGCTTTTAAGTGTTGATGAACTACGTCAAGCATTCACAATTGGGAAACATATGAAATATGTTAGTCAAATTTATTTGGATGTATTTGAAAAGTAACTTCTAAATTGGAAAAATCACTTTTTCTTCATTGATTAACCCTGTTTTTTATGCTATAATCATAAGGAGTCAAACTAGGAGGATTTCACATGGCAGACAAATATACAAAAGTAGAACCTAAAATTCATCCAATAACACTATATTCGATTATTGGATTCTTTGTTATTTCAATTAGTCTTATTTTTATATTACAACCAAATAATCAAGACGTCGTTTATGCATCATATGAAACGAGTGCAACAGCAGATTTTACTGAGGACCATCCCTTTTATCAAGTCACTTATGATGGTTCATTATTTCATCGTGGATTAGATACAATTTTGAAAAAAGATGAAGTTGTAGCATTATATTTAGGTTCACCTGAATGTCCATCTTGTGTAGCTCATATTGGAGCATTCGAAAAATACTTCAACAGTGAAGGTTTCGATGAGTATGTGACAAGAATTTATTATATTAATGCAACTGAAGATGCAGCTGGTATGACGAAATTAATGGAATTATATCCAGAAGTAGCAAATACAACACCTCAACTAATCGTTTTCATGAATGGTGAAGTTATAGATACATTTGAACCTGTAAGTGGTGACGATGCAACATTAATCAATCGCAGTGTACGTGATTATTATCAAGATGTTATTGCAGTAATTGACGAAAATTAAAAAAGCACATTGTGCTTTTTTTTGATAAGGATGATTTTATGATTGAATCGATTAAAAAAGAAATTAAAACTAAAATTGAAGATCGCCTAAATATTGATGCGATTGTCATAGAAGAACCGAAAAGAGGCTTTGCAGATCTTGCAATTCCTTTGTTTGCGCATTCAAAACAGTGGAAAATTTCTCCAATGGAAGTTTTTAATAGATTTACTGAAGTGATTGCTGATGATAAAGCTATTGAAAAAATAGAATTTATTAACGGATTTTTAAACATCTATCTCAAAAGAGATCGAATTGCACAAGATATTTTGTTTTCAATTCATGAAAAGAAAAGTGATTACGGAAATCAAGTTTTAGAAAATCCTGAAACAGTTGCAATGGATTATTCATCTCCAAATATAGCAAAGAGCTTTGGTGTGGGACATTTAAGATCTACAGTAATCGGAAATGCGCTTAAAAATATCTATAAGAAGCTTGGTTATAAGGTTGTTGCTGTCAATCACTTAGGTGACTGGGGTACACAATTTGGTAAAATGATTGTTGCTTATGAACGATGGGGCAATGAAGAAGCTGTTAAAAAGAACCCAATCGCTGAAATGCAAAAACTATATGTTAAATTTCATGATGCAGAAAAGAAAGAACCTCATCTAGAACAAGAAGCGAGAGATGTCTTTAGAGCACTCGAATTAAATGATGAAAAATATACAAAGCTCTGGTTATGGTTCAAAGAGGAATCACTCAGAGAATTTATGGAAATGTATGAACTTCTAGGTGTTGATTTTGATTATTATACTGGAGAATCATTTTATAACGACAAAATGGATGCTGTTGTAAAAGATTTGGAACAAAAGAATCTGCTCAGAGTTGATGAAGGTGCGACAATTGTTGATCTATGTAACGATTTACCTCCTGCACTGATTAAAAGATCTGATGGAGCAACGCTCTATATAACTAGAGATATTGCTGCATTAATCTATAGACACGTCACCTATCATACAAATCACGTCTTATATATCGTTGGAAACGAACAAATCCTTCACTTTAAACAATTAAAAGCTGTTACAGATTTGATGGGCTATGATTTCAATGTGGATCATATTAATTTTGGACTCGTTTTAATTGATGGTAAGAAAATGTCAACAAGAGGTGGGAAATTTAAACGTCTTGAAGATGTCATCAATCAAGCAATTAATGGGGCTAAAGAAGCGATTACTTCAAAAAATCCAAATTTAAAAAACCAATCCGACGTAGCAAAAGCTGTTGGTATTGGTGCAATTATTTTTAATGATTTGAAAAATGAAAGACACTTAGATATTGATTTCAATTTAGAAAATATGCTTAAGTTTGAAGGACAAACAGGACCATATCTTCAATATAGCAGTGTTCGTATCGCATCAATCCTAAGAGAACATGCGCTTGATCTAGAAAATATTGATATGTCATACTTTAGCGAAAATGATTATTTTGAGTTAATTAAGATTTTAGGACAATTTCCACATGTCATTATAAAAGCCCAAGAAACAAATGCTCCAAATCTCATTGCAAGATATATTTTGAGCCTCGCTCAAGGTTTTAATAGCTTTTATGGAAAACAACGTATCAATGTGGATGATATAAAGCATAAAAATGCAAACTTGTTATTTATAGAATCCATAAGAACTGTTATTAATGAAGGGTTAAGAATACTAGGCATCCAATCACTTGAAGAAATGTAATGTATTTTTATAGAATTATTGCAAAAACAAATAAACCATGATATGATAATTTTGCTGTCAAAATACTTGATGGCAAATACCCCGCGTGATGAAATTGGTAGACGTGCCAGACTCAAAATCTGGTGGATGAATAATCCGTGCTGGTTCGAGCCCGGCCGCGGGGACCAATCGATATAATAATGAAACCAAGCTGAACTTGGTTTTTTTGTTTGAAATTGTCCGAAATGAACGAGATTTAATTTGATTTAAGAAATTCTTAATAGATAGCTAAGTCTTTTTAAAGGTTAATTGTGTTATTATTAGCTAGTAAGTCACTATTAAGTTAAAAAACTGATTGAAGATGAATGGTTTTATATGCGAGATTTCCTCATTTTTTCAAGGAGGATTATATGGCAAATTTAGATTTGTTTACAGCTTTAATAATTCAGTCCATTTCATGTGGGATTTTCGCTGTATTTATATACAAAATGAAAATTGATTCCCAACATAGATATCCTAGCTTAAGGAATATGATGCTTGGTTTCATTGGATATTCTTTGGGATTGTTTATTTTATCAATGAGAGAATTTCTTCCATATCCAATATACACTTCAGTTATTTTAGGCAATTTTATATTATTACTCGGCGTCATCTATTTGACTTATGGAATAAAACAGTTATTTGGAGTTAGAGAAAATATTAAACTGTATTTAATTCAATATTTTGTTATTGCAGCTATATTTTATTACTTTGCAGCTATAGATAATCAGGTTGGAGCAAGAATGATAGTAATCTCAGTTATCATTTCATATTTGTTTTTTCATACAGCAGTTAAATTGCATTTTAAGGCAACGATTGATAATTCGAAACTACTGAATGGTTTAATCTATGTACTCCTTGTTTATGCGGTTACATTTTTAACACGAGTGATTTTGACATTCATAAACTATAGAACAATTAGTGATTTTCTTTCATATTCAACTGATACAATTTTTCAAATCGTATCCGTTTTCAGTTTACTCGCTATTTTTGTTAATATCATCGTGATTATTAATAGACTGCTTTCCAAGGAAGTAGAAATGAAACTTACTGAGAACAGTTTACTAATACAAGAATTAGAAACTTTAACACAAATAGATTACTTAACTGGCTTGTACAACAGAAAAGCACTTGAAGAAAAAACTAAGAATCTGATTGATATTTGCTCTAATGATGAAACAACTTTTCAATTTTTACTCATAGATTTAGATGAGTTTAAAGAGATTAATGATCAATTTGGACACAAATTTGGTGATCAGGTATTGATAAAGTTCGGGAAAATATTACAGCAATATGCTAAAAATGTTTACCGTTTTGGTGGGGATGAATTCATAATTATATTAGAAGAAAATGATTCTACTCCCCAAATGCTCATTGATCGATTAGTAGTTGATTTTGCTGCTTGCAGTAACGAACAAAATTATCATCCAAGTTTTTCTTATGGAGTTCATGAATGGAAACAGGGAGAATCGTATAATGATGTAATGAGCATTACCGATCAAATGATGTATAAAGATAAACGTCAAGAAAAAGAGACTTCACGCTAAGTATTAATCAACACGATATCGTATGAAAACAAAGACGTCTGTCTTTTTTTCTTTGTAATTATAAATAATATGATAAAATATTTTCGAAAGCGAGTTGATATCATGAAGGACAAAAAAGTAAAATCATTTATTATGACAACAATGAATGGCATGGTTTATGGTTTATTTGCTACACTAATTATTGGCGTAATCGTTCAACAATTTGGTAATTTAATTGGTGTTTCCTTAATTGCTGATACTTTATCTGGTGCACTTAAATCAATGATGGGTGTCGGTATAGGTATGGGGATTGCTTTAAGCCTTAAACTTGATGGTTTAAAAATGGTTGTTTCATCAGTGATGGGTGGTATCGCAACTAGTTTTAAGGTTGCTTTTGGTGTAGGTATTGTCTTTAGCCCTGACGCTCCTTTTCTACCAGTAGCAAACAATGATCCAGTAACAACTTATTTAGTTGTTATCTTAGGTATTTTGGCACTTAAATTTATTTTAAGAAGAAGAACACCTGTTGATATTTTATTAATTCCATTATTAGGTTCAGCGATTGCCCTAGGATTAACATTAATCTTAAGTGCACCTATTGGTTTCTTGCTTGCTGCAATTCAAAATGGTGTCGATACAGCAACAGTCCTACTTCCAATTCCAATGAGTATTGTTATCGCTGTTGTACTTGGTATTCTTTTGACCTCACCAATTTCTAGTGCTGCTATTGCAATTGCAATTTCTTTGCAGGGTATTGCAGGTGGTGCAGCTGTAATTGGAACGACAACTCAAATGATAGGTTTTGCAATTCAATCTAGAAAAGATAATAATATCGGTATGGTTTTGTCGATTGCATTTGGTACGTCGATGTTGCAATTCAAGAATATTCTAAGGAAACCAATCATCTGGTTGCCTACAATTATCACATCCGCAATTCTTGCTCCTATGTTCTATTTAATCTTTGGTGTTGAAACATCTAAGGTTGGTGCTGGTATGGGTAGTTCAGCACTTGTAGGTCAACTACAAACATTAGACTGGATGGGATATTCAACAACTGCTTGGCTTGCTGTAGCCTTTATGCTCATAACTCCAGCATTATTGGTTTTTGTCATAGATTTATTGTTTAGAAAGAAAGAATGGATTGTTCTAGGAGACTTATCAGTCAATAAAGATATTTGATAAATATCATTATATATAACAAATGTGTATATAATATGATAAAATAATAGTTGAGTTACATTTAATGGAAAGTGGTGGTTCTATGAATAAACGCGTTTATAATAAAACCTTTGGTAAAATAGTTCGTACATTAGGCTTCTTTTTAGTCTTAGCATCATCTTTATATTTTGCTACATCTTTGATAATCGAAAATGATACGTTACCCTTTATAAGTATTTTAACTCCATTTGCTCAAACGGCCGACGGCTTCTTATCATCTGTTTCAATATTTTCTGAATATGCTGGTCTAGCACTTGTTCTTGGATTAATTTTAATTCTTTGGGCAATTAGAAAAGGTTTAATCTTAAGAATTTTACTTACAGTAGTTTTACTTTTTGGATTTATTGAAAGTTCAGTTAGTGGAACATCGGCATTAGTTCCTGTAACACTTTCTTCACCAAGTTGGTTAACTGGTATTTTTGACATGTTTGAAACCTATGTTAATCAAATAACTTCGATGAGTCCTTATGTAATACCTGGAGTAGGCGTTGCTGCACCGTTCTTATTATGGATTTTATTTGCTTATAAAAAGCCAGGAAGATTTTCTATATTTATGCTTCGCTTAGGCTCTATAGCTTTATTCTTAGCAATTCTTATGTTAGCAGTTGCTGAATTATTTGCAACAAATCTATTAGATGTTGACATCTATATGACAATCAATATGGTCTTATACATCCTAACCTATTTACTTTTCATTGTAGGTGGATTGTTTGGAACAATTGGTATGACAAGAAAATAAAAATTTAATTAAATTTGAATAAAGAAAAAGGCCGGTTGAAGTAGTCAAGAGTTTGTAGACACTTTAAAAACTATATGAACCCTAATTCAGTTCTAAACTGGATTGGGGTTTTATAGTTTAATGAATAAGCTAATCTCTGGTGATTGTAATAATTGACATATT
>Ga0265596_1000539_pt1 | contig 21973 bp, 26 predicted proteins | sample saktaG_FD_190143 | JGI IMG/M metagenome (GOLD analysis project Ga0265596, IMG submission 190143) | Saline water microbial communities from Sakinaw Lake, British Columbia, Canada - sak_2013_06_06_60m | ecosystem: Environmental > Aquatic > Non-marine Saline and Alkaline > Saline ...
GAAGAAGCAACTTATCTTTCAACACTTGCTACACATGTTACTGTTGTTCAAAATTTGGAAGATTTGACAGCTGATGAAAAAGCTCAAGAAATTATTAGAAAACAAAAAAATGTTGATTACAGATATAATTCAGTTGTTAGAAAGTTTTTAATGGATGATAAAGGATTGACTGGTGTCATTATTAAAAATACTAAAGATGAAGAAGAAACAATCATGTGTGATGGTGTCTTCGAATATGTTGGATTAATACCTGTGACAGATATGATTAAAGAACTTGGTGTAACGAATAAATATGGTTATATTGAAACCAATGAAAAAATGGAAACAAAAGTGCCTGGAATTTATGCAGCTGGCGATGTTATCGTAAAACAAATTCGTCAAGTTGTTACTGCAACTGCAGATGGTGCAATTGCTGTTCAAAACTGTTTAAGATACTTAGAAGCCTGGGAATAAAATGTCATTTGCAAGAACTGTAAAAGAGGAACTCGTTACCGTTCCGGTTGAGTTAGAAGAACAACTTGCTGAGTTTTCAGCATTCTTAAATCTCAACACCGAATTTCATATTGAAAGTAAGCATAAAATGCTTGATTTCAAAACGAATAGTCCAACGGTCGCAAGACGGTTTTTACAGCTTGTCAGAACACTTTATCAAGCAGAAACATCTTTGTTAACACAAAAACAAGTTAAATTAAAGCAGAGACAAACCATTATCATTAGAATCAACACGAAAGTTGAAGATATCATTAATGAGCATGGTTTATTTGATAATCCACTTGATAATCAAGAGTTGACGACACAATCTCCTGAAGCGAAGCGCGCCTATTTAAGAGCAGCTTTTCTTTCAAGCGGATCTGTGAATCATCCAAAAACTGCTGAATATCATTTAGAGCTTTATGCAAAGAGTTCTGAACAAATAATATTTATTCAGCAATTAATGAATAGTTTTGATTTAAATGCGAGAATTACAAAAAGAAGAAAAGGATTTATTGCATATCTTAAGGATGCTGAACACATCAGTGATTTCTTACAAGTTGTTGGAGCACAAAATTCGGTTTTCAAATTTGAAGATATTCGCATTAAACGTGATTTTAATAATTCAATCAATCGTGTTATGAATTGTGAAATCGCTAATGAAAAAAAGATATTTATTGCTGCTAATGAGCAATTAAAAGATATTGAAACCATTGAAACATTTATTCCAGAGCATCATATTGATGAGAAGATGAAGATGGTTATGAAGTTAAGAAAAGATAATCCTGAATCCAGTTTGCTTGATTTAACAGCATTTTATGAGCAAGCGTATGGAGATACGATTAGTAAATCAGGATTAAATCACAGATTTATTAAAATCAGACAACTTGCAGAGCAGATAAAGGAAGGTAGAATTGAATGATCATAGGAATCGGTATTGATTTAGTTGATTTAAATCGAATTAAAGAAATTATGACAGAAAGGTTTATTGATCGAATTTTATCTAACGATGAGAAGGTTGTTTTTAATAATATTGCTGCAGATAATATGAAGTTATCTTATCTGGGTAGTCGCTTCGCAGCTAAAGAGGCAATATTTAAAGCAATTAGTAGTGGACCAGGTAAAACAAATTATATAGAATTCTCAATTTTAAATCATGAGAATGGCAGTCCTTATGTAAAAACAGACTTTTTTAAAAACAATGAAATCATTCATATAAGCATCACACATACCGATGAGCATGCCATTGCTTATGTGATGATTGAAAAGCTTTAACATAATTTCCCCATATGTTGTAATTTAACGAGGTTTTCGGTATAATTCTTTATGATAAGGAAGTGACATTATGGCAAGAGTTCAAACAAGCAAGAATAATTCAAAAAACAAGAATAAAAACAACAGTAACACTTCTCAGAAAAATGCAGGTAGCAAAAAGAATAATATTAAGAAAGACAATCCAAAAAGAGAACCAACTAAAAATGAAATGATGTTCTATCGCATTGGCATGGGAGTCATTACAATTACACTCATCGTTTTAGCTATCGTTTTAGTGATTCAATATTCAAAAACAGACGATGTTGTAGTCCCATATGAAGATAATATACAAATTACGACAAATGATTTGAAATATATTACACAAGAAGATGAATATGGAGTTTATGGTAATTTTAGTTATTTTGATGGTCAGGATGATTATGCAGACTTAAGATCTGTGTTAAATTCAAATAATTTTGTCTATATGTATTTTTATAGAAGTACTGATATTAACGAAGATATTCAGGCAGTCATTGATTCTTTATCTAATATCGATAGCATGGCATTCTTATTCTTTGATCTAGATGGTTATTCAAATACAACTGTATTTGATACAGCAGAACTTAATCATTTATACCTTGATTCAACTAAAGATAACATGTTTTTAATTTTTGATATCAATGCACAAACATTTCAATTAGAAACAAGAGTTAGTGATATTTTGATTGAACTTAATAAATTTTAATTAATCATAAATATGAAAGGGCATCGCCCTTTTGTGCTATATGAAGGAGGTCCTATGAACGAACAAATTATTCTAGAAATTAAAAAAGCTTTATCAGTTGGTGAGAAACAGATTGTTACTGTTTTGAATCTTTTGGATGAAGGAAACACGATTCCATTTATAGCTAGATACCGTAAGGAAGCTACAGGTGGATTGGATGAAGAACAAATCAACCAGATTTTTAAGCAGTGGGAATATGCGAATAATCTTTTAGATCGAAAAGAGGCTGTTATACGTCTCATTGATGAAAAAGGAATGCTCACTGATGATTTGAAAGCGGAAATATTAAGTGCTAAGAAGTTAGTTGAAGTTGAAGATTTGTATCGTCCGTTTAAAGAAAAGAAAAAAACTAAAGCTACTGAAGCAGTTGCAAAAGGACTTGAGCCTTTTGCTAACTGGATTTTGATGTTTCCTTATGAAGATGTCAAAGAAGAAGCTAGAAAATATATCAATGATCAAGTTTTATCGGAAGATGAAGCTATCGAAGGGGCTAAGTATATTATTGCTGAAGTAATTTCAGATAATGCAGATTATAGAAAATCATTAAGACAAGAAATGATTAATCATGGTGTTGTGGTGACAAGTGTTAAAAAGCATGCAGTTGATGAACGCAAAACATATGAGATGTATTATGAATACTCTGAAGCAGTAAGTAAAATAAGACCACATCGCATTTTAGCAATTAATAGAGCAGAAAAAGAAAAAGTAATTACTGTTAAGATTGAATTGGACAAAGAAAGAATGACATCTTACCTTGAAAGAAAAGTGATTAAAAGAGAAAATTCAACAGTTGTACCTTACTTAAAGGAAACAATTGGGGATTCTTTAAAGAGACTTATCTATCCGAGTTTGGAAAGAGAAGTAAGAAGTGAATTAAATGAAAAAGCAGAAGAACAAGCAATTGAAATCTTCTCTGTTAATCTTCAAAAATTATTACTTCAACCCCCACTTAAAGGTAAGATTATTTTAGGAATTGATCCTGCATTTAGAACAGGGTGTAAATTAAGTGTCGTAAACGAACAAGGCACAGTGTTGGAAAAGGGTGTCATCTATCCACATGAAAAGACGATGGGTGGAAGTATTAGCGATCGTCAAATCCAAGAATCACAGAGAGATTTATTATTATTAATTAAAAAACATAAAGTTGAACTGATTGCAATTGGTAATGGTACTGCAAGTAGAGAAACTGAAAGCTTTGTAGCAACACTATTAAAAACTACAGGTTTGAAAGTTCAATATGTTATTGTCAATGAAGCAGGAGCATCAGTGTACTCAGCAAGTGAACTTGCTAGAGAAGAGTTTCCTGATTTTTCAGTTGAAGAACGCTCTGCAGCATCAATTGCTAGAAGACTTCAAGATCCTTTATCAGAACTTGTTAAAATTGATCCAAAAAGTATTGGTGTTGGTCAATACCAACATGATGTAACACCTAAGAAACTCAATGAATCATTAAACTTTGTTGTTACAGCAGCTGTTAACCAAGTTGGAGTTAACATAAATACTGCAAGCAAAGCTTTATTAATGTATGTATCTGGATTGAATAAATCTAGTGCAGAAAACATTGTTAAATATCGTGATAAATTAGGTAAATTTAGAAGCAGAAAAGATATTATGGGAGTTCCTAAATTGGGAGCTAAAACATTTGAACAAGCAGCTGGTTTCTTAAGAATTCCAGAAGGTGATGAAGCACTTGATATGACTGCGGTGCATCCGGAGTCTTATAAAGTAGCAAAAACGATTATGAAAAAATATAACATTACTGGACAAATGTTTGGTAAAGATATTGTTAAGGATGCAGTTGAAAGTATTGATAGAAGACAGTTAAAAGAAGAACTTAAAATTGATAAATATACTCTAGATGATATCTTAGATGCTTTTATCGCGCCACTAAGAGATCCTAGAGACCAATTTGCACAACCATTACTTAGAAGTGATATTCTAAAACTTGATGATTTATCGATTGGTATGGAACTTGAAGGTACTGTAAGAAATGTTGTTGACTTTGGTGCATTCATTGATGTTGGACTTAAAGAAGACGGCTTACTTCACATCTCGAAAATATCAAAACAATACATTAAGCATCCCAAAGATGTCTTGAATGTTGGTGATATTGTTAAGGTTTATGTTTTAAACATTGACTTAAATAGAGGCAAAGTTGGATTGACAATGTTAAAAGATTAATATAGGTTGACAATCTTATAAAAATACGCTATTCTATATGAGCGCGAAAGCGTAAATGATGAAGGTTGGAGTAGTACTCAAGCTGGCTGAAGAGGCGCCCCTGCTAAGGGTGTAGGTCAGGAGACTGGCGCGAGGGTTCAAATCCCTCCTGCTCCGCCATCAATGGCCCGTTGGAGAAACGGTTAACTCACATGCCTTTCACGCATGCATTCATGGGTTCGAATCCCATACGGGTCACCAATATAATCATAAAACAGCTCATTTATGACAATGAATGGGCTTTTTATATGGCTTTTTATAGATATTAAATTATTCTTTAAATAGAAGTGTGCTATATTTTTAGATCGCATGTATAAAATTTTCAAGAAATTAAACAAAAAGTCTTAAGACTATAAAACTTATGACAACATAAGCAAAATCATCACCAGGCAAAGAAAGTTAATAACAAGTCTGAAAAATATGCCTAAAAATACAACTTATGTTGATATAAATTTTACTGATTTTTATGAAAAATACTTAATAAATTATAAATGATTAAACTAGGATTGAAATTAAGTCTTATATCTTTATTTAGGAGAGTGATATGCATGAAGAAACTTTTACTATTTGTATTTTTAATACTGATAGGTTTTCTCACATCTTGCGAAGGAAAGTTAGAATATGCAGCAACAAATATTACATTAGATGGAAATGTTGATATGTAATCAAAAAAGTGAAGATGTTGCACGTTGTATTAAACACTTTACATTAGATAAAAAGATTGAGTTTACTGTTATGTTACTTGTTATTCTAGTAATTTCCAGTTAAGAAAACAAAAATTAATTTTATGTGCCTTTTGGCACAGTTTTTTATTTTAACTCGATAACTTGACAAAATGAAAAAAGTATATTAGAATATACCTAGTAATACTAAACACTTTAAGAAAAAGGAAGAATCTCATATTTAATTTTCTAATGACTTACTAAATTTTTTTATTTTCTATACTATCGCGATGTTTTATTGATGTAAAAAAATAGAATAATTCATTTAATAAATTTCTGTAACATTTAAAAAATTCACATTTTGCTGTGAAAAAAACGAATACAATCAGATGATTGTCTGCTGAAAGGAGAAGGATCATGGAGGAATTAGTAATTATTGAATCAACATATAAGTTAGAAGGAACTCTTTCACTTCCTAACTCAAAGAAGGATAATTATAAAGCTGTCCTTATAATCGGAGGGTCTGGTGAGTTTGATAGAAACGGGAACTACAAAGGAATATTGTTAAATACATATAAACTTCTATCAGATTTTTTGAACGAAAAAGGCTATGCTACTTTGAGATATGATAAAAGAGGTATAGGGAATAGTGAAGGAATCTTTTGTGAAACAGGATTAAATGATTTAATAGATGATGTAGACAATGCATATAAGTTGTTAGAATGTGATAACAGAATTGATAATAGCAATATTTATCTATTAGGTCATAGTGAAGGTGCAATAATTAGCACAATATATAATGAAAGAAATAGTAAAATTAAAGGATTAATATTACTTGCAGGAGCTGGAATAGATTTAAAAACTGCGCAAACAAGACAATATGCATTTGCACGAGATGAACTAACGGGTATTGATGGAATTTTTGGGAAAATAATTAGAACTTTCTATAAACCTGAAAAGTTATTAAAGAATCAAGAGGATATATATAAAAAATCCAAGATGATTATGTCAAGTACGTTTCGAAAGAGAGGGGAATCTATTCCTGCAAAGTGGTACAGAGAACACCTTGAGTACAGCAAAGGCTCAATACTCAATTTATTGAACAGAGCTAAAAATAGTGTGTTGTGTACATTTGGAAGCAAGGATATACAATCATCTGTAATAGATTCTGACGACATAAAAAAAATGAATCGAGATAATATTGACATATTTGAAGTTAAAGGGATGGATCACATGCTAAGGATGTTTGATTATAAACCAACGATTATCAATCAAACTAAACAATATAAAATAGACACTTCCTCACCACTTAGTCTTCTATTACTTAACAAAATAGAATCTTGGCTTTTAATAAATTAAAGGAGAGAAAAATGGCAGATATAAGAAAACAAATAAAAAAAGGGTTATTAGAAATAGCCGTTTTAGATTTATTACTTGAAGATGATTCTTATGGGTACGTTATAATTCAAAAACTAAAAGAATATAGTGATGGAATATTTGATCTTAAAGAAGGTACATTGTATCCAATTTTATATCGATTAGAAGATAGTAAATATATTGAAAGTTATTGGAAAACGATGAATGAGTTGAGAAGCAAGCCGAGAAAATACTATAAAATAACAAATGAAGGAAGAAAAGTGTTTTCTGAGATACTTGAAGATTACAATTTTATTACTGGTGGACTAAATTCAATTTTGAATAGAAGAAAAGAAGGAAAAGGTGTTTAGTATGAAGGAGAAATACATAAACGAAGTATTAAGCTTTTTAGAAGCGGATAGAAAAACAAAAAAGAGGGTAAAAGAGGATCTGAATGAAATCATTGAGTTTAAAACTGATGATACTTATGAAACTCTTCTAAAAAGACACGGCGATCCAGAAAGTATGGCAAAAGATTTTATGGAAAATTTAGACATTCCTGATGAATACTATGGAATAACCATTGGATTATCAAGGAGAAAAAGGTCATTCGAGTATAAGAGCAAAAGAAAAATTATGGGAATTCCATTACTACATGTGAATATGGGCGGAAGATATAAAAATAAAGTAGCAAAAGGAATCGTTGCAATTGGAGATATATCGTTTGGTATAATAAGTATTGGCGGTATAAGTGTAGGTTTGATTTCTCTAGGTGGTATAAGTGCTGGCCTACTTGCCATAGGAGGGGTTTCTGCTGGATTACTCTCTATAGGTGTTATATCAGTTGGGTTTATGGCAATTGGCATAATTTCTAAAAGTGTTTACTATGCTTTACATCTATTTTCATCTCTAAACATTTAAGTTTTTGTAAATATTAGCTAAATAGAAAAAAATCATGAGGAACCGAAACTCAAAAAGAAGAGAAAGTGAATGTGTGAAGAGTATTATAGATTATTTTGTTAATTTAGGAGATAATAAGACTATTTATCTTGATGATGAGTCATTGTTAAATCTAAATTTATATATGGGAATAATACAATATGTAATTTCTTATATGTCGCGCGAATATGTTGCTTCCAGTGATTTTTCATTCATAAAAGAAATTAAAAACTTTTTTATCATCAGGTGACCTCTAATAAACTGCATCTCCAGGTTTGAACTCCTCTTTCTCAGTACCAGCATATTCAATATCTACACCAGATACATGGGAATAAATAATACTTTCTATTTTATTTGCCTTACTTGTGAGTGACAGTGCTTGTATATAATCAATAGCAATCTTACTTATTTATTCAAATTCAATTCCTAAGCAGATATGGCGAAACATAATTTTTGTTTTGGAATTCATATTGAATTTAAAATTGCAATCACTAAATTAACGTGGTATAATTATGGTATAAAAAGGAGATAATAATTATGCCAAAAATTATACCAATCAGAGAACTTAAAAATACTGCCTCAATTTCTAAATACGTAGAAGAGACTAATGAGCCTGTTTTTGTAACTAAAAATGGTTATGGTTCTATGGTCATTATGAGCATCGCTGTTTATGAAAAAGAGATTGCCAAAAAACAAATGATTGAATTCATCAATGAATCTCTAAAAGATATTGATAATCTTGATCAAAAGGTTGATGGAGCACTTTTCCTAAACGAGATGAAAACGAAGTATGGAAAATAGGTATATACTATTTCCTAAAGCAAAAGATGATTTAGAAAATATCTTTTACTATATTTCATTTGAGTTAGTGAATCAAGAAGCTGCAACTGATCTAATATATAAATTCGAAAGCAAATTTAATGAACTTTTGCTTTTCCCGTTATCTTATCCGCTAGTAGAGAGCAAACTCATCTATGAAATTGACCTAAGAAAATGTATTGTTGATAACTATATTATTCTATATTTTTACAATGCAAAAGATAAGCTAGTTGAAATCGTTAGAGTTATATACTCGAAAATAGATTATCTTCAAGATTTGTAGTGTAATAGAAGGACTTCAATATTAGTCTAATCTGATTTACTCTGTAAAAAACGTGAACCTCTACGGGTCACCAATATAATCATGAAATGCAATGGGAAGGGCTTTTTTATAGATATCCATCTGTAGAACCTTAAATAACACGCTGATGTAGAAATATACATGAAAACATACAAGATAAATCAGTTGAAATTAACCTTGATTAACCACCCGTTGAGTGGTATAATAAAGTTGAGGTGAATAATTATGGATCTAATGTTAAAAGAAGCTAGAGCTGAATATGGCATCACTCAAAAGGAATTAAGTGAGATTACAGAGATACCACTGAGAACCATAGAAAATTGGGAAAGCGGTAAACGCACACCAAGTCCTTGGGTCGAAAAAATGGTTTATACTTATCTAAAAAAATACCCTAAAAATCAACATGGTATCATTACTGAAACAAAAGGTATCTATGAAGTTGAACAAATCAAAGATGCCTTATTGCCGTTAACCTTTAAATATGATATCAGTTTGATTATCTTATATGGTTCCTATAGCAAAGGAAAACAAGATCCAGAAAGTGATATTGATTTAGTTTTTGATGGGAACATTAGAGGTATAAAGTTTTTTGGTTTACTCGAGGATGTCACAAACGCACTTGTTAAACCTGTGGATTTAATCCACTTATCACAAATTATTAAAAACTCTAACACGTATGAAAATGTTATGAAGGGAATCACTCTTTATGAACGATAGAGATTTCAAATCGGTAACAAGAATCATTGTCCATATAGAAAATATTTTAGATTACATGGAAAAGATAAGAACATTTGAAGCATTCAATCATAATCAACTCGTCGTAGATGCTGTTGTATTTAACTTACCGCAAATAGGTGAGATATCTAAACATAGAGTTTCAGAAAATCTAAAAGAATCTAATAAACAGATCCCGTGGCACGAAATGTATGGTTTTAGAAACCGGATCGTTCATGATTATGATCAAATTCATATGAATGTCGTATATGATACTATAGTAGAAGATTTACCTAATCTTTTAACTCAATTAATCAGTTTAAAGGATGATGTTATAAGAATACGGGATAAGTGATAAATGGTTTGTATGATATATAGATATAAACTTTATTATCTACAAAACTCCGGATGATCACCAAAATAGTACGTGAATTTAAGATATTTACACCTTTACTTTCTAATAGTCACTGAAAAAACGTGAACCTCTACGGGTCACCAAAAACATCATAAAAAAAAGCTCATTTCGATTATGAAATGAGATTTTATTGTCTTTGTTAAACGATTAAGTAACTTGTATTTAATAAACAATCGGGACAAATACACGAGTTAGAAGTTCTTTGTCTAGTATATAGAGTCCTGCATCTTTAACTAATTTAACTTGTTCTATTAGCTTACTGAAATTATCTTCCTCCTCAACTTGTTCATCTACATACCATTGTAGGAGGCTTACACTTGCATAGTCTTTTACTTCATAAGCAATACTCATGATGTTATTAATTCGACTAGTAACACCTTTTTCATGAGCTAATGATACTTCAAGTACTTCTAAAATGGAAGAAAAGTCATTACGTGGGTCTTCGAATCCACGAATTTCTACACGCGCTCCCCGATCATTCATATATTTAATGAATTTTCGAGCATGTGCTAACTCTTCCTCATATTGAATACCAAACCAATTTACAAATCCATCAAGTCCGAGTGTACTAATATAGGATTGCATTGCTAAATATACATGTGCTGACAAAATTTCATAGTTTATTTGAGTGTTTATTGCATCTACTAATTTTTTATTCATTATACCAACTCCTCTTTGTTAATAGAATACTACCAATGGCAGTATTAAGCAAATTATATGGATTATTATAACTGCACATTTAAGCTCATCACACTTCAGAGATTGGCTTTTTTTTGTTGTTGAATCGCAGCGTGAACTTTCAGCAATTTTTATGGATTTTAATCTGCAAACAAATTTAAATCATAGAATTTAGATACACAATAGTAACAACTTCAAGTGTTTTTAAAAACGTATGCTTTATTGATTGCTAGTTATTTTATTTCGTCGTGTGACTGAGGTAGTGAAATGATTACTAGAATATCCACAAAAATATATTGACAACATTCTTTGACGAGAATATAATGAAGGCATAATTATCAAGGGGGAATACCATGGAAAAAAATCCTGTTCAAAAGAAAAACAAATCACTTCTTATTGTCTTTATTTTTGTTACAGTTGCATTATTTTTCGCCTTGGTGATTTTCATCACCAACGGTGGAATGAATACTTCACAAGGTATCATATTAACATTGGCTTTACTTATCATGATTATTATTGGGATCGTAAAAATTACCAAACTTCAATCGGTAATGAAATCGAGTCGAATGAACCAATCCTCAGTATCGACTTCTATTCCTCCAACAGCTTCTAACAACGAAAACAATATTGATGCGACAGTTTTATCCATTTCGCAGGGAAAACAGGTTGTCAGTAAAGCACCACCCAAATGGACTCAAAATATAGGAAATTGGCTTCAAAAATTTTCCAAACCAAAGCAGATCATAATTGTATCTGGCTCTTTTCTCATTATCATTGTCATTCTAGTCATCGCGATTTCATCACTAATTGGAGAACCAGACACAACGATAACAGGCACATGGGAACATGAAATAGGCAGTGTTCCAACCAATTTTACTTGGGTTACAAATGTCACCATGTGGAACGTGGATGATCAAGATAATGGATATTTATATATGGATGTATTGGAAGACGGTACGTTTTCAGTAACTTATAATGACGTACTTGTAAGCTATGGTACTTGGGAAGAACTCAGCAGTGGATATCATTTTGTGTTTAACGACCCTGATGCCATTTTAATGGGCGTATCAGACTTGTATGATCTAAAAGGTTCCAAATTATACATGAGCATTAATGTATATTGGACAAAAGAATAGACCAATATATATTTTTTAAATATTTAATTTTTTCTGAGATTACTAGAAAATCACTTCTCTTAGTGTAGTGGTTTTTTCTTTTTATCCCAATAAAATGGAAAAGATAAGTAAACAATACTGTAATTAAAGATAAAGTATATGATAGAAACGTTCTTTACAGCTATGGTTTTAAAGCAATCATATACAAGTCATTCATAACTTCTTGTAGATTAAACTAAAAATCTACATTTAAGCTCATTTCAAATAGAGATGGGCTTTTTCTTTACTTCGTTTTTAGATAAGTACACATTATAGTATAAAAATGTTACAATATCAACACAGTACAAAACGATGAAATATGAGGTAAGATATGGAACGCGAACAAATGTTTAGAAAATGGTTACAGAATTGGCAACCCAAAAATGCAAGTGTTAATTTTAATAAAAACTCATGGAAAGAAGCTACGTTATCTGCTTATACGAATGTATTGAAGAACATTGTAAATGATTTAGAGATTGATGACGAGCAAGTAAAAAAGAACTTATTCGAATATAATAATGCAAGAGAATATTTGATAGTTTACGGAAAAATAATAAATCATGATAAATTTAAAAGTTTAGAATATTTTCCAATAGCAAAAAAATCATTAAAAAGATATCTTGATTTCCTTTATAAAATGAAGTAATAAAATTTGGTTATTTTTGTTGATAATCCATACTTTATGAGTATGTAATTATATTGATTTGATAAGAATCTAAAAAAATAATATTTTATGGGATTTGAGTTAAATTCACCCATAATTGGGATTTTATCAGCAAATGACTGATATTTTGTCGATATATTCAAATTAAATTCACTAATAGTTTGGTTTTACGCGAAAATGGTGTATACTTATAAATGGTGAAAGTCAGTAATGACGACAGATCACATTTAAAAAAAGGAGTAATCGACATGACAGGAACAGTAAAATGGTTTAATTCAGACAAGGGATATGGATTTATCTCTACAGAAGAAGGCAAAGATGTATTCGTACATTTTAGCGCAATTCAAACTGAAGGATACAAATCACTTGAAGAAGGCGACAAAGTAGAATTTGACGTTACAAACACCGATCGCGGCGAAACAGCTGCAAACGTTGTTAAACTATAATTTTCAATGAGTCCACAAATTAAGGGTTTCTCTAGAAATAGAGATGCCCTTTTTTTCTATTCACATGTATAGGTGTTGAATTATTTTATCAATATTAAATAAATTGACATGTGATGATATACAATATAAACATATAAAAAGAATATCTTAGGAGGTGTTGTTATGAAAATTCAATGGTTGGGGCATTCTTGCTTCAAGATAAGTCAGGATGGTTATGATTTAGTTATCGATCCATATGGGCCACAAATGATACCGGGTACAAAACCTATTGATGAAAAAGCAAATCAGGTGATTTGTAGTCATGGACATGGGGATCATAGTTATACAAAAGCAATTCACATTATAAAAACAAAGATAAAGAATCCATTCATTATAGAGATGATTGCTTCATTTCATGATGATGTTCAAGGAGCTAAAAGAGGTCCTAGCAATATCAATATTATCAATTCAAATGGATTAAAAGTTATTCATTTTGGCGATCAAGGATGTATGTTGTCAGATGACCAAATAAAGAAGTTGGAAAACCCCGATGTCATTATGATTCCAGTTGGTGGATATTATACGATTGATGCAGTTCAGGCAAAAACTATTATCGATCTTCTTCAGCCTAAAGTCGTTTTACCGATGCATTTTAAATCTGGAAATTATGGTTTTCAAGTTTTGGGTAATCTGGAATCTTTTACAGATTTATTTGATAAAAATGATGTTGTGTATTATGATGGAGATTTGATTGAGATAAATCAGAATATGAAAAAACAAGTAGCAATTTTAAAATACAACGACAAATAATAGAAGAATAATAACTAATATAAGTATCATCGATTGATGATACTTTTTTTTGATATTTGATTTTTTAATCTCATTGGGTTTATAATATGAGTGTAATCATATGAGCACACTCATATTTAGGAGGATCACATGGCACGTATTAGTAAGGAAGAGCAAGAAATCGTTAGAAAAAGGATTATAGATACAAGTAGAGCGATGTTTGTTCAAGAAGGGTTTGATAAAACATCTACGAAGAGCATTGCTAAAAAAGTCGGTATAGCAGAGGGAACATTATTTAATTATTTTGAAGATAAAACCGAACTCTTTTTTGAAGCAATCTACACAGAGTTTATGGAAAATGAAGAAGGGCATAAAAGTGCTTTAATTGTTAGTGACAATATCACACAAGCGATTTATAATCACATGTATAAATCAATTGGTATGATGTTTAAAATCCCGAGATTGATCTTAAGTGAAATTGTTGTTGCTACGATCAAACTTGCTAAAAAGAATCCAGATAAGTTTAAGAAACTTGTAGAACTTGATTTTATTTACATGATGGAACTCTCTGAATATTTTGATAGGTTGATTAAACAAGATGCCATGATTGAAACCGATACAAAGGCATTAAGTGAAATAGTATATAGTATCATGGCTTATGAATTAATGATGTATGTTTATGATAAATCAACGACACTTGATGTAATGAATGCACATATTAAATCAAAGATAAACATATTGATTAAAGGATATATCAAAGGAGAAGTTAAAGATGAGCATTAAATTAGAGAAAGTAAATAAAGTTTATATCACGGGTGAAGTACAAACCGTTGCGCTTAAGGATGTTGATTTAGAAATTAATAATGGCGAAGTTATCATCTTATTGGGACCCTCCGGAAGTGGTAAGAGCACAATGCTCAATGTATGCAGTGGTTTAGACACTCCAACAAATGGAAAGATATTTATTGACTCTGAAGATATAAGCGCAATGAATAGCAAAGAGCTAACTAAATTTAGAAGAGATAACCTGGGGTTTATTTTTCAGCAATATAATCTTTTACAGACACTTAGTGTTCGCGAAAATATTGAAGTGGGAAGAGAAGTGGGATTGGATCCTTTTACTGTTGAAGAAATTGTTGAGCAAGTTGGCTTGACACCTAATATTGATAAATATCCTTTTCAGTTAAGTGGTGGAGAGCAACAAAGGGTCAGCATAGCAAGAGCAGTTGTAAAAAATCCTAAAATACTATTTTGTGATGAGCCTACTGGAGCATTAGATGAAGTGAATGCTAAAGAAATATTAGGCATCATTCAAAAACTTAATGAAATGTTTAAAACAACAGTCGTATTAATTACACATAATCCTAGTATAGCTATCATGGGAGATCGAACAATTAAATTGAATTCAGGAGAAGTAGTTGACGTTATTGTTAATGAAAACAAACAAAGAGCTTCTGAAATTAAGTGGGGATAGTATGTTATTTAAAAATGTATTACGTACATTAAAAAAACAATGGGTACAACTCATCTTACTTGGGGTTATTATGGCTTTGAGTAGTTTTGGCTACACTTCTATGGATTATAGCATTGGAGGCATTCTAGAGCCATCTGAGGCATATTTTGATAGTTCGAATCAAGAAGATTTCTCTATTGATATGCTTAATTTCATTTTAGAAGATGATGCCAACTATATCGTAGCTTCATGTGGTATCGATCCATTGAATCTACCTCCTACTTTAAGTTTGCTAAAAACAATTAATAGTGCTTGCTATGATCAAATTCAAACAAATAGACTTCAAGTCATTATGGATAAGTATGATAATATTCAACTTGAGCTAAGAGATTATAAAGATATCTATTTCAATTTTGGTGAAGATTCATATAAATTGAGAGTACTTAAAGAAAATTATTTGGTTGACACAAGTTATTATGTCAAAGGTGAGGCACCAACTGAAAATGACGAGATTGCTATTAGTAATGCTTTTGCCAAAAGTAATAATCTCGATATTGGAGATAGTTTTAATATCAATGGGAAGGATTATACAATAAGGGGATTCGTTTTAGTTCCTGATTATAGTCTGGCGCTGTTTTCATCTGATTTAATATTAGATAATAAAACACAATCACCAGCTTTAATGACCGATGAAGAATTCGAGAATTTGAGTGAAACGAATCAATTTGTTATTGCGGGTGCATTTATCAATGGATATACTAAAGATGCATTTAAAACAGATGTTATTGATACTTATCGTAATGATACAGATTTAAATTTTGTAACGAATGTGGTTTTAACTGTCAACAATGTTAGAAGTGGAGGAATTTACGCTGATCTTGCTGGTGGTAAAGCGGAAAGCATTGGAGTAAGTCTTTTAATTTCATTGATTGCATTAATGATTGTTGGTATTATGGTATCTAAAGTACTCAATTCTCAAAGGGGACCTATCGGATTACTTAAATCACTTGGATATAAAAACAGTGAAATTGCACTCCCTTATATTTTCTTTATTAGTATTATGGCACTACCAGCAATTTTTGTTGGTTATTATCTGGGATATTTATTTGCTACACCAATGAAAGACATGATCTTAGAGTTTTATTTACTTCCTACAATTGATGTAGTTCAGACATGGAAAACGTTTATTATCTCAGTTGTTATACCATTTACTTTCATTATTGGACTTGGATATTTTCTTATTGTCAATATGCTTAATAAAAAACCAGTTGAGCTATTAAATCCTCAAGTCACATCTTCAAGTAATTGGTTGACTAGAGTTGTCAGTAAATATTTAAAACAATTCAAGATCACAACTAAGTTGAAGCATTTACTCCTTTATAGAAGCTCTATTAAGTTTTATGTTTACATTATTGGTATGTTTTTCGCAGCATTTCTAGTTCTTTTTAGTTTTTCAATGAGTGGTATTTATGACCGGATGATGGTCAATTATTATGAAAGAACTGAAGTTCAATATATTGGGTACTGTGATTATGTTGGAGTCTGTGAGGTTGGCACAGGTAATGAAGAAGTTATTGACCTACCATCAGTATTATTGGGTAGTGAAGAAATAGAAATTGTCGGTCTAGATCCATCAACACAACTTCATAAATTATTTGATAGTAAAAATAGAGATATCACGGATGATTTAAGTATTGAAAATGGTATTGTTATTACAAGATCGTTGTCACTCACGAGAGGATATAAAGTGGGAGATGAATTTAGTTTAGAAATTGGTAGTGAAGCAAAAAATGTAACAATAGAAGGCATCACTGATGAATATGGTGGAAATAAAGCCTATATGGACCGGGCATCATTAAGTCTTTTAGTTAATAATACCGAAACGTTTTATAATGTAGTCTATAGTAAAACGAGTTTAGATACTTCAAAATATATGGTTGTTATTAACACTGACGATATTTTGAAGCAAGCAGATCAAATGCAAAAATTCTTTAACCTGTTTGTTGTTTTGATGATTGGGACTTCAGTTATCATTGGAGCAAGTGTTATTTACATTTTAACCGTGATGACTATTGAAGATAATTTTTATAATATTTCATTATTTAAGGTCATGGGTTATAACAACAAAGAAATTGATGGTATGATTTTAGGAGGATATTTGGGATATGGTATTTTAATCTTTATATTATGTATCCCTATTGCGTTATTATCATTTCATCTAATGGCTGTGTTCTTTGCTAGATATTTCAATATGATGTTTCCATTAAAATTAGAATGGTGGCAAATGGGTGTTAGCCTAATTATTTATGTGTTGATATTTTATGTAGGAGCATTTGTTGCGAAAAAGAATCTAGAAAAAATATCGCTCCAAGAAGCAATGAAGCTCTATCAGATTTAATAAATAAATATGAAGCATTTTAGAGATTTACTCTAAAGTGCTTTTCTCTTTACTTGATTTATGTATTAGCTAATACATGTTATAATGATTGTAAGACTAAATTGAAAGAAATATTTGATAATAATAACATAAATATTATTGAATTGAGGACGAAAACTTGGACAATTTTACTGCAAAACGCATATTAGAAAGTAATTTAACGAAGACAATGGGTTGTACAGATATTGGTGTTGTTGGATATATTGCTTCCATTGGAGCTTACATTTTAAGAAACAGTAAAATTAAATCTATCGATTTACTTATGAGCGAAGAACTCTATAAAAACAGTGTCAATGTTGGTGTTCCGGGTCTAAGAAAAAGTGGGTTAGACAAAGCACTTGCTTTAGGCATATTATTAAAAAATCCTAAAAAACAATTGAGTGTATTTGAAAGTGTTACAAATGATGATATTGAAAAAATTGAAACACTATTAAGTGAAATAGAAGTTTCAATTAAGCATAAAAAATTTGAAAATGCAGTTTTATATGAAGAATTATATATGACAACACATGAAGGTGATAAAGTTCGTATCATCATTAAAGATTTCTATGATAATGTGACAAGTGTTGTGCGTAACGGTGAAAAGCTTCCTGAGTTTGAAAAAGATGCTTTAATTGGAAGAGTGAACAAATATAAGATTGAATCATTTGATGAACTTTATGATTTTGTGGTAAAAGGTGATTTTGATGGATTGAGCGAATTGTTTAATATCGCAAAAATACAATATGATAGTGCACGCGATGAAATCAAGAAACAAAAAGGGAATTATCTTGTTGAAGATTTAAGTAAAGCGCAGAAAACATGTGTTCATGATTTATCCAATTTTCTAAGAGAGCACATTGAAGTTCCCTCGAAAAAAAGAATGATTGGTGATATCTATACAGTTTACGGTGTTGCAGGTAGCGGGAATTTAGGCATAGGAACACTGATTACACCGATGTTTTTAAGTGATGTTTATGAATTAAGCGAATTAGAAAGACAAAAACTAATCGTATTATCCTTTTTTACGAGTGTTTACATCAAACAAGAAATGAATATTGTTACTGTACTTTGTGGAACGGGACATGCTACAGGATGTAGCAGTGCTGCATGTATAACTTACGTCAAAGGTGGAAGTAGAAATCAAATCAAAGATGCCGTTAACTTATATTTATCGACTTCGATGGGTTTTGTCTGTGATGGAGCAAAGGTTTCATGTACATATAAAGTATCATTTGCAGCAATGAATGGCATCATTGCTGGAAAGATGATTTTAGATGGAGCTGTTTCTTGTGATGGATTTGGACTTAATAAGGTAGATGTTGATCAAACGATAAAAAATTTGGGTAAGTTAAATAACGAAATATTAAATTCAGCAAATAAAGGAATCATCGATTTAATCTAATAAGATGGAGACAAAAATGATCTATGATGCAATCATTATTGGTGGAGGTCCTGCTGGACTGATGGCAAGTAATGTTCTAGAAAACAATCATATCAATTACCTTTTGCTAGAAAAGAATGAACGCGTTGGAAAGAAACTCTTGATTTCTGGAGGTAAAAGATGTAATGTAACCAATAATTTAACGATAGAAAACTTTATTGGTTCCCTAAATTTTAAACATAAAAAATTTCTTTACCATGCATTAAAGCGTTTCGGATCTAATGACGTTATTGAGTTCTTTAGAAAACATCAGCTCAATTTAGTGTTAGAGGAAAATCTAAAATACTTTCCTGAAACTCAAATGAGTTCAAGTGTTTTAGAAGCTTTACTCAATGATATAAAACCACAGCATATTAAGCTTCACAATTCAGTTAAAAAAATTAACTTAGAAAACAATATATATATCATTCAAACAGCTAATGACATATTTCAATCAAAGAATATAATCATTGCTACAGGGTCAAACAGTTATCCAACAACTGGAAGCAGTGGAGATGGAATTGTCTTAATTAAGCCATTTAACATTGATTATATTCCATTCACTCCTGCAGAGACACACGTTTTTTCTAAAGAGGTTATTGAGCACTACAAAGATTTACAAGGCGTATCTTTAGAAAACACCTTATTTAAGATTATAGGAACCCATAAAACATATACTGGGGGTATGATCTTTACACATTTTGGACTTAGCGGACCAGCTGTAATGCATGCTTCAGAAGATATTTATAAGCTATTATTAGAAGGTAAGGTCCATGTTTCATTTCCATTAGTGAGTCAATCAAGAGAACAACTCAGACATATCGTTAATGATCCACAATACATGAAAACAAAGCTTCAAACATTATTAGAAAACCTAACAACCAAAAGGTTAGCAAAAAAAGTATGTGAACTTGCTAAAGTAGAAAACAAGCACATCAGTGAATTGTCGAAAAAAGAACTAAATAGAGTTATTGAATATTTAATAAACTTTATTATAGAAATAGACTCCGTGCAAACAAGAGATTTATCATTTGTTAACGCAGGAGGTATTCTAACAAGCGAACTTAATCCAAAAACAATGGAATCAAAAAAATATGAAGGATTATATTTTGCTGGTGAAACCCTAGATCTACACGGACCTATAGGAGGATTCAATATTACGATTGCCTTATCGACTGGGCATTTATGTGCAACCTCGATTATCGATAAACTCAAAGGAGAACAAACATGAACGCGATTGAATTTAATCATTTAACAAAGTTTTATGGAAATGTCAAAGGATGCGAAGATATTAATTTCAATGTTAAAGAAGGAGAAATCTTTGGATTTATTGGACCTAATGGTGCTGGAAAATCCACAACCATTAGAACAATGCTTTCCCTAATTTATCCAACGAGCGGTTCAGTAAACATTTTTGGGCAGGATGCAATTAAATTTGGCAGTGTAGCCAGAAAAGATATTGGTTATTTACCATCTGAAATTTTTTACTATGACAAAATGAAAGTTATTGACTTATTAAATTATTCTGCAAGTTTTTATGATCATGATTGTTCAGCAAGAATTAAAGAGTTATCAGAAATTATGGAACTTGATTTAAATCGAAGAATTCAAGATTTATCTTATGGAAATAAGAAAAAAGTGGGAATTGTCCAAGGGTTGTTACACTCACCTAAGTTATTAGTGTTAGATGAACCAACGAGCGGACTTGATCCATTGATGCAACAAAAATTCTTTAATTTGATTGCTGAAGAAAATAAAAAAGGAGCAACTGTCCTTTTTAGTTCTCACATCTTAAGTGAAGTTCAACAGTTATGTCACAGAGTGGCAATCATTAAAGATGGAAATATTGTTAGCATTCAAGATGTTAAAGCTTTGAAACATGATAATTATAAGAAGTTCACCATTAGAGGATCTAATTTAGATCACGGAAAGTTTGAAATTGAAGGTGTATCTGAACTTAAAGAAAGAAAAGATAAGGTAACTTTCTTCTTTAAAGGTGATGTAAATCAAATCGTTAAGATCATTGCTAAACTGGAATTAACCGATATTATCATCGAAGAACCAACATTAGAAGAAATCTTTATGCATTACTACGAGTAGGTGATATGATGAATATTTACTTATTTGAATTAGGAATGCTTAAAAGATCAATACTTATTTGGAGTTTAGCTGTTTCGTTATCAATTTTTGCTTATTTAGCGTTCTTTCCTGCTATGTCTGCTGATGCCGGTGCATTAGATGAACTACTTGCTAGTTACCCAGAAGAATTTTTAGCCTTCTTAGGGATGCGTCCAGATTTACCGATGAGTTCAATACTTGGATATTTTGCATTAACCTTTGGCATGATGCAAATACCATTAGCAATTCAAGCGGCAAATTATGGATTTCATATGTTGTCAGTTGAAGAAAGAGAAATGACTGCTGATTTCTTATTGAGCAAGCCAATTTCAAGAACACAAATTATTATAGCTAAATTTTTAGCAGCGTTAACATCTTTAACTATTGTAAATATAGCAACATGGATAGGTAGCATTGCAGCTTTGCTTATGTTTAAAGGTGATAGTGTGATAGAATTTGGGAATATTATCCTTGTTCTTTCAACGATTGTGCTATTTCAACTGTTTTTCCTTTCGGTTGGTATGCTTATTTCGGTATCTGTAAGAAAAATTGCAAGTGTCATCAGTTTTTCAATGATCATGGGTTTTGGACTTTATATTGTCTATGGATTTAAATCACTATTTAGTTCCGAAATTTTAGCATACTTTACGCCCTATGCCTATTTTGATCCTGCTGAAATACTTGTTACCGGAAAATTAGATCTTGTTTTCATACTTGTAGCAATCATTATTATTATTGGATCATTATCTTTTAGTTATATTTTATATAACAAAAGAAATATCCATTCGCTTTAGGAGACTAACTATTAGAAGTCAAGCATAAAATCTTGCTAAATACTAAAAGACCTCCAAAGGAAGTCAATATGTGTATGAATTAGACTTCAAGTAGCTACACCATGAATCTAATTATTTGATTTCT
>Ga0265596_1000547_pt1 | contig 21692 bp, 25 predicted proteins | sample saktaG_FD_190143 | JGI IMG/M metagenome (GOLD analysis project Ga0265596, IMG submission 190143) | Saline water microbial communities from Sakinaw Lake, British Columbia, Canada - sak_2013_06_06_60m | ecosystem: Environmental > Aquatic > Non-marine Saline and Alkaline > Saline ...
GCTGTCCGGTTGACTAATTTAGACAAAAGACAGATTAAGTTTATAGAGTCTATGGCTTTGACTATGGGTCACATTACTAATTCTTGTCGGGCGTCAGGTATTACTAGGCAGACATATTATAATTGGATAGATAAGAATCCTGATTTCGCTGTTGCTTTAGAAAATACAGAGTGGGAGTTTCAAGATGATACAGAGAATGTATTACGACAAAAGATTGCAGATGGTGAGTTGGGTGCTATTACTTTTTCACTTACTAAAACTCACCCTAAGTATAGGTCAGAAAGTCAACCTAAAGTTCAGGTGAACATATTAAATAAACTGAATGAACAGAAGGAAATATACCAAGATTAACAAGTTATCCACAGGGTGGTGGTTGACAGTATGGTATACTAGTTTTATGGTAACCTTACAGACTGTAAAATTTATCATCACATAGCAGCCCTTTTACGAGGGCTCTTTGTGTCCGCTACATTAACAACAGGTAAACCTCCGCAGTGATTAGTAACTCCTGCGTAAAAAAAGCTTATTCTTAAGAGAACTCGGGACCCGCCCGTACCTGACAAGAGTTCATAAATACTGAAGCACACCACATACGAATAAGTAATAACCAACGAGTGCTAAAAACCCTTTAATCTTCTGTTGGGGAAAAGGGAATAGGTTATAGCGTCTAAATCGGTGACCGTTGAACATTCTAAGATTCTGAGATTCTGTACAAGACAGGGAGAACAGTCCGTCAGGAACGCTAGAGACTGAAAACAGAGGTAATGTTTACCCCGTATCCTAAGATGCTACTCCTGCCCCCAACAGGAGAAACTCTGTTACTCTTTTTTCTAGGGTGTGCTAAAATATAACAAATGGTTAAGGAGAAAAACAACGGAACTAAAAGGTTTGTAGAAGATAACATTAGAATTGTCAACAAAGAAGGGGAGGAGGTTGACTTTATCTTAAACAACATACAAAGACAATATCTAACTATAGATACTAGTAATAGGGATATTGTGTTAAAAGCTAGACAGCAAGGATTCTCATCACTTATACTAGCTAGGTTTACAAAAGATTTTATCCTAAAAGATAACTCTCTTTCTGTTGTAGTAGCAGACGGGAAGGATAACGCAACAGACTTGCTAAGTAGGGTTAAACAGTTCTTAAGTTCATACGAGAGGAAAAACAAGTTCAAAATACCCCTAAAATATAACTCTAAATATGAGCTACAGAATCAAGCTAATAATGCTAGGTACATAATCGGTACAGCTCAAGACCAGCAGTTTGGTAGAAGTAAGACAATAACTAATTTACACCTATCAGAAGCAGCTTTTTATCCTGACTTTGAGAAACTTATGGCAGGAGCATTGCAGGCAGTAGTGCCTAGTGGAAATGTGGTTATAGAAACTACGGCTAACGGGTTCAACGCCTTCAAAGACTTCTGGACACGCTCAGAGAAGGGAGAGACAGGTTTTACACCATTATTCTATCCAGCTTCTAAGTTCTATGATAGTGAATACCTAGCTCAGAAAGAGAAAGAGTTAGGCAGGTATTACAGACAAGAGTACCCAGAAACAGCACTAGAAGCATTTATTACTAGTGGTGATTGCTTCTTCAACTTACTCGCGCTCGAAAAGTATCTAGCAGAGGTAAAAAAGCCAATAAGTAAAAACATAATCTATGTATAAAAAAAAGATAGAGTGGTCAGAAGTAGAAGAACATTTCAGAGACGCTGTCGACTATATTAGCAACCACGAGTATGTGTCTGATGAGGGGTTAGAAAATGAAATAAGAAAGACTGTCAAGCACGGTCAAGTTGTAATGTATCCAGCTGGTGCAACTATGGTTATGAAGAAAAGAAGTAAGCCAGTAGACTATGGTGATATTAAAAAGATTTACGAGAATACTTATGAAATAATAGATACAGATAGCTATAGCCACGACTCTGTTGACCCTCTAAAATATACGTGTAGAGATTGTTCAAACAGAATATGGGGAGAAGATATTTATTTATGCAAGACTGTTCATACAAATATTGATGGGAGACCTTTTGTTAGAAGTGAGTATTATTGTAAAGAACATTGTGACGTTGAAGATGAACCAGGTGTAAAGGACAGCATTAAAGAGGTCAAAGATAATGCTGAAAAAATGTTAAGTATCCTATGAACTACTACCAATACAGACCTATAGAACAGGGTGAAGTTCTTATTGTTGGTGGTGACTGTTCAGCAGGTGGGGGAGATTATTCTGTAGCTCAATTCTATTCTAGGACTAAGACTGACTTTCCTATGGTGTATCGTACTAAACAGCTAGCGTCAGTAATGACTCAAGAACTATACCCAGTACTAAACAAGCTATACGAGAGAACTGGTGTACGACCAATAATTGGCTATGAGCGTAACAATGGGGGAGTGTTTGAAATGGATAGAATGGCTACACTCAACAGAGAGAATAAGTTTGAGATATTTAAGATGCCGAGTTATGGTTCAGTCGATAGTGCAGAAAAGAATGCAGTCAAACTTGGTTGGGATACCAACTCTGCTACTCGCCCTGAGATGCTAGCAAATCTAAAAGAGTGGGTGGATAATCATTTAGGCAACATTTATGATAAGGTTACAGTAGATGAGTTATTCAGCTTCATAGTCGTACAAACTACTGCTTCGTGGAAAGCTCAAGCTGAAAGTAATGCTCACGATGACCACGTTATGTCTATGGCTATAGCTCTAAAAATGGCTGAGATAGTACCAGATAACTACGGAGCGAAGGAGAGACCACCAGTATTTGTGGGTTATCAAGACGGATTCGGTGGAGTAAAAGTTCCAATATACAAATAAATATGACAATAAATAAAGTTCTAATAACAGGAGCAGGGGGGACAGTAGGTAGGGCTTTTGTTCGCTTGTTAACTAGTAAAAAAATAGATGTAGTGGCTGTGGATAACAACGAGTGGGCACTAGCTGAAGTTAAGAATGATTATCCTGATATAACGATAGATTTAAGTTCATTCGCTGATGTAGATTTAGACTACTATACACCAGATGCAATTATACATTGTGCTGCCTATAAGCACGTGAACTTTGGGGAAAAGGAGATAGATGAGTTTGTGAGAAATAACGTTGTCTATACCTCTAAGCTCTTTAGGACTACTCATAGATACGGCATACCTACATTGTTCATCTCAACAGATAAAGCAGTAGAGCCTCTAAGCGTGTATGGGTATACTAAGGCAATAGGTGAGGCACTAGCTAAAAAGTATAATCACTCTGTTGCTAGAATGGGTAATATCCTGTCTAGTTCTGGTTCAGTAATACCTACTTGGGAGAAACAGATAAAAGATAACTTGCCTATAACAATCACAGACCAGAGAATGACTAGGTTCGTGATAGAAGATTATGATGCAGCTAGTCAAATATGGCACAAGTTTATCCAACACGATAAGTTCATAGTGCCTGAAATGAAAGAGGTACGGCTGATGGACTTACTAGCAGAGGTGCTGAAACGACACGGGTATAACAAGCCAGAGGATTATAAAGCTGGAGTGGTAGAAATAGGAATAAGACCAGGAGAAAAGCTAAAAGAAAAAGTAAAATGGGATTGGGAGAATAACTTATGAACGACTGGAGTAAATCAACATTTAATCACGGCAGCACTAGACCAGAATGGTTTGAACTGATAGCTAGACTAACAGAGGGCAAGAAGTCAGTACTAGACTTGGGTTGTGGCATTGGCAGGTTTACTAACGCTTTTAAGAAAATGTCCTATCTAGGAGTAGATATTTCACGCAAGAATATCAAGATAGCTGAGGGATTATATCCACCATACCCAAAAAGAAAGTTTGTTGTGGCAGATATAACTGACTGGGATACTGACAGAGTGTTCGACATAGTCTTTAGTTGGGTAAGTTTGCAGCATATAGACCCTCTTTATTTCGAGGACTTGATGAAAAGTGTTGGGAAGTGGGGTAAGTCTGTTATGTTTATGGAGCATACAGCTGAGATGACGGCACCATCTGAGTATATGTGGGCTCACGACTATAAGAAATATCTTGATATAACATTCAAAGAGCCGATTGTCGAGGGTTCAGAACTAATGCTAGGTAAGGTTAAAAAGGAGTATTTACCAGAGTATGGGAAAAAAGATAAAAAGGTATAGTAATTATACAAAAGAAGACCAGAACAAAGATGAAGGAAAGATGGTTACTGCTATGAAACGTAAAGGCTTTATAACAGGCAATACAAGATTATATGTTCTAGCTAGTGAGTTTAAGGGGGCTGATGATGTAGAGAAAACTAGATTGTGGTTGCAACACCCAGAGTTCAAAAACTTTTTAGAAGGTAAAAAATAAATATGGATAGAATTATTATAGGCACTAAGCAATCAATAAAACTTAGTGCAGAAAGGGAGTAGCTGATGAAAGCAGCTATCATCGGGAATGGAACTGTTGGCAAGGCTCTTGGTAAAGCTATGGGGATAACTCCCTATGGTCCAGGAGATGAGCCAATCAGCGCTGATGTGGTAGTTATCTGTGTACCGACAGAAACCAAGGAAGGAGTACACGACCAGAGTCAAGTTGAACAGGCAATATCAAGAGTAGAAAATGCGAAGATTATTGTTTTACGTTCTACTGTTTTACCAGGTACTTCTGACAGACTAGCCAAAGACCTAGATATTCCTCTTGTTTTCGTACCTGAATATGGGTTTGAGGCAACGATGGAAGAAGACTTAGCACACCCTAGGTCGTTAATACTGGGCGTTGGTGAAGGTGTAACGCTTGAATTGGTAGATTTGGTTATTACTACCATGCCTCGCTCTAACTCTGTTAAGAGTATGTCCCGAGCTTCTGCCGAGTTCGCTAAGTACTTCGCTAATATCTGGGGCTGTTCTCAAGTGACACTTGCTAATTCGCTGTATGACTGGGTGATAGCTCAAGGGTACGATGACTTAGTATACAGGGATGCTGTTTTAGGAGCACTTCTTCACGGGAATGTACCTGAATGGGGTTGGGAGATAACTCACCAAGGCACGCGCGGTTACGGGGGAAAGTGTCTTCCTAAGGACATACAGGCAGCTATAAGTCAGTATTCACATGAATTGTGGAGACAGTTCGAAATTCAGAATAGGGAGTTGAGAAAAGAGGTAATTGACAATGACCTTACATAACCTTAAGAGGGATACTACGGTTTCCCTCTTTTTTACAAAATGAAAATACAATTTAGCAAACCAACAATAGGACAGGAAGAAATAGACGCTGTAGCTAGAATAATTTCATCAGGGTGGCTTGCGGCAGGGGCAGAGACAGAAGCGTTCGAGAAAGAGTTCGCAGAGTATGTGGGGGTTAAATACGCAATCTTTACAAATAGCTGTACGAGTGCGCTAAAGATGGCTTATAAATACGTATTGGAGGATATGGAAGGTGTGAGCAGGGTGTTGGTTCCAAAGAATACATTTTGTGCCACTTATTCTGCTGCTGAAGAAATTGGATTATCAACAGTCTACTTAGAGGACTTCAAGAACAGGCAAGCCTTCCTGAAGTATGTACATAGATTCCCAGATATAGAACGTGTCAACGTACACTATGGTTCAGTTCAAGATACAACCCCCTGTCTAATAGAGGACTCCGCTCACCGTATTGAACCGAACGACCCTCTGGTAGGATTGATACGCTGCTATTCATTTTACGCAACTAAGAATATGACTACTGGTTCGGGTGGTATGTTTGTAACTAACGATAAAAAGATTTATGAGAAAGCTAGGTTATACTGGAAAGATGGGATTGACAAATCTACAAAAGATAGAGCGAAAGGGGACTTGGATTATACTGTTCGTGTTATGTCTGGAGGCTATGATGGTAACGATATTGCTGCTGCTATCGGGCGTGTGCAGCTCAGAAAACTCCCAGAGTTCAACAGGAAGCGTAATGCCATTGTGCGAAAGTATAATCAAGCCTTCGGAACGAAGTGGACAGGAAACCACCTTTACCCCTACTTTCTAAGTTCAGAGGCTGAGCTAAGAAAATTCATAAAGCACATGCAAAGCAATGGAGTTAGCGTAGGTTGGCACTATCCTGGCACAGGCTGGTTGGGTGTGAGTTTGCCTTTATACCCAGACCTGACAGAGGAAGAAGTAAAATACATAATTGATAGGACCAACGCTTACAAAAATACTACAGGTTGAAAAGGTAGGATTTGAGAACTACTCAACCGCAGTTATGCAGATGTTTGAGCCGTACATAAGGTTGTATACCTTCAAATACAAAATACCTGGCTTAGATAGAGATGATTTAGCACAAGAGCTACGATTGCACCTATGGATAAAACTTAATATGTATGACCCTAGGAAGTCTTCTCCTGTTACTTGGGCTAATACTGTAATGCGTAACAGGTGTCATAACTTATATGCTGCTAGTCAGATGAACAAAAGAAAAGCACTCAACGTTTCTGAGCAGATAGAAGATGTACTGGATAATGTATATCTAGTTGATGGCATACAACAAAAATAAGAAGGACTCTAAGAAAAGCGATTTGTCGTCTTCTGGAAAGAAGATGGTTAAGGCTGGTGAGAGTAGAATATCTGAGTATAATACAGAGTATAAACGTTGGCTAGGGGTACTAGAAACTTACCACAGTAATAGGTTTAATCGTAATTATAAGCAATATACTTCTTACACCCAAACGAAAGAAACAGATACAAGAATCTCTGACCCAGTGGCTCCTGAACTTGTGGAGAAGGTTGTACAGAAGATGTTTGAGAAAGACCCTAAGTTCTTCTCACTAGCTAGAGGCAAGACATTACCGAGAGAAGTTACAGACATAATGGCTTCTTCTGCCTATTATTACTGGACAGCCCCAGAGAGAATTGCTGGTTCAGGCACTATGAGAGCCAAGATGAAGTCTTTAGGTAGAGAGTTTTGTGTAACTGGAAATGTTGTAGTAGAAACATTTTACAATCAGAAATCTGAGACACCAGATATGCGTATTTTACCGATAGAAGATGTAATTTTTAACCCTACTAAGACACTTAAAAGCTCCGAAAGGTATTATATTAGACAATATGTTTCACTGGACTACTTGGAGGATAAGAAAGAGGTAACAGAGAATGGCAAGGTTGTATCTGGGATATTCGAGAAGAAGGCTATAGATGCAATAAAAAGAAAATACAAGGACTCACCTGGATTTACTCAAGACCCTAATGGAAATAATATCAATCGTTCAGGCTCAGATGCTTACGAGAAGCCTGTGGAAAAGATATTGCTAATAACTATCTGGGAAGGTAAACACTGTGTTCGTATAGCCGATTGGGAACAGATAGTCCAAGAGTATGACAATGAGATATTAGATGACCACCCACTAGACTTTGCCACAGATATAGAGGTTCCTAAAGAGCCGTATGCTTTCTCATTCTTAGATTTTATAAACGGTCTTACACATGCAAAAGATTTACTGATTAATCAGACAGTTGACTATGGTACTAAATTACTTAACCCACCATTATTCGTTGACCCTACTGTATCTCCAGTGAACAAGGCTACGCTGTCCAATGCTTATAGGGCTGGTGGAATAGTCTTTGCTACAGCCAAACAGGCTCAGCACCAACCTATGCCAGCACTACCACAGGCAGGATTTCAACTATTAAGTTACCTACAACAGCGCTCAGAGTCAGTTTCTGGTATTGGTGCTTATCTATCAGGTGTACCTAATCAAGAATCAGATAAGACAAGAGGTACTAAAGGCGGAATACTAGCACTTATGGCTCAGGCTGTTACTCCAGTTAAAGACAGACAGTTGAATATAGAGGAATCTATCATCGAGCCAATGGTTAACAAGTGGCTGAAGTATGCTGGTGCTCTTATGAGTGCGAATGAGGACAAATACATCTTGATAACTGGTTCAGAGCCAAGGTGGGTACAAGTTACAAAAGGATTACTAACAGGAAAGATTAAACTAGAAGACCTCTATGTGGCTGAGATTATAGATGATGAAGACCTTGAGTTCATGGTCCAAGAGTTATTAGAACAGGGGAAAGACCCAGAAACAGAAATAGTTATAGATACAGACTGGATAGTTCGTGTTGAAACAGGTTCACTAGCCGAGATAGACACAGAACAAGAATTAGAGAACTTACAGAGTTGGGCTAAGTTTGCCATAGAAATGGGTCAACAAATAGATACCAAGAAAGTCGCTATAGAGGCAGCATTAAGAGCAAATATAAAGGAGCCTGAACAGTACTTACTAGATGCTGAGGAGCAACCACAGATAGACCCTAATACAGGTCAACCTATTATGCCACAGCAAGAGGGACAAATGCCTGTTGCACCACAAGAACAACAACTACCACCAGCCCCACCGCTATTCGGATAATGTATATCTAATTAGATAACTAACGGAGATGTTATGCAAGACAAGATAAAAAAGGGTTTGTCCCCCGAAGAAAAAAGACAGTTACAGTTGCTACGGCAGTTGAGCGTTACAGAGGAGTTTAAGCTCTGGAGAGATATAGTTGTGAAACCAGTTCTCGATGAAATAGATGAGAGACTGGCTGACCCACTAGAGTTAGAGGAGGTTGAGCTGAAAGCTGTTCTGCTAATGCGCAACATGATAAAAGGAAAGTTTTACATGCTTTTCGACAATGTAGAAGTACAACTGAAGATAGAAAAACAATAAGTAACGGAGACTTTTGCAGGTTCATAGAGGGGATGAGGAGTTTTAACTAACTCTTTCAAGGCTAGTCCTTGATTCTCCGCTTGTCCCCTCACTAGTTGAGTGAGGACAAGCCTCTCTACGAGCCTGTGAACCATACTCCAATCGTGACGAGAACACGTAAAAAACGAGGAGAAAAATATGAATGAACAGGACAATGCTGTTGAAACTACTCCCACAGAGACAACTGTGGATACTGAGTCAGCGCCAGTAGAACAAAAAACCACAGAAGCTCAGCAGGAGAAAGCTACTCCTGAGCCGTCAGCCGACACGACAGTCGAGCCTGAGAAAGAAGTGAGTAAAACCGTACCGTATGAGCGGTTTAAGAAGGTCAATGACCAATTTAAGAAGGTCAATGACGAACTTAAAGAGCTTAAAGAGCAACAATCAAGCACTGTTGTCGAAGGTCACGGAAGTATAGATGAACAGGTCCAACAACCTGTAGAGAAGGCAAGTAGCACGTTTGAACCTGAGACAGAGAAAGCCTTGGACTCTTTCGTAGAGCAAAAGTTTGAAAAGAGAAAAGAAGCTGAGTTTGTCGCCAGACACAAGGAGGAGCTGAAAGACCCTGTATTAGCAGGGACTACACAGCGAATAATTGCTGAGGAAAACGCTAAAGGTAAAGTAATTGACCAAGAAGATGCACTAGCGAAAGCAAAGGCACTAATCGAGGATAGATTATCTAAGCCTGTTAACACAGCAAAAAAGGAAGGTGTCGAGGAAGGGCAAGAACTTGCTAAACAAAAACAGCAAGCTGGTGCTGTTGGAGATACTTCTACTAAATCTGATGTTAAGTCAGATGCAGAATTATCTGCGAAGGAACTAGAAGACAAATATAATATCCCTCGTGTTAACTAACTAACCGAGACTGGTCGAGCTTGGTAGGGGGAAAGGAAATATAATATTATGGCAAACGCATATACAGCAACAACTGACGTAACTGGTTTTATACCAAACTATTACGACAAGATATTCTTGGAGAGATTACTCCCAGGACCTGTAATGATGGATTATTGTTTGAAGAAACAATTACCAAGTAACACAGGTAAAGTTGCTTATTTCCCACGTATGGTTAATTCTTCAACTATGGTATCTGCATATAAGTTAACTGAGGCAACAATTATTGACACGGAGAAGATTGATGACGCTCAGGTATCAGCTACTATTGAACAGTTTGGTAACGCTAAAGCCCTAACGGACTTGACGCAACTAACTGCTATCAATGGAACAGTTGAGGAGACCGTAAGAGAATTAGCTGACCAAGCTAAAAATATTCTCGACAAACGTATTCTGCAAGAAGCATATGGAACCTCTGCATCACCAACTGGTGCTGGATTCTCTGTGTGGACATGGAACACTGTCGGAAATGCTGACCTTGGTACATCTACCTCTGCTTTTGGAACATACGTTGGTAAAGTTGAGTTTAGAATGACAGCCGAGACAATCGACTTTGCTGTGAATAAAATGAGAGCAAGAAATGTCCAACCTTTAGAGGATGGACTATTTGGTCTTGTTGTTCACACAAATACTGCGACTCGCTTGTTACAAGACTCTAACTGGAAAACTGCTTATCAGTACACTGACCCTGAAAATCTCAGAAAAGGTGTTGCTGGTTCGTATGGTGGTGCTAAGATTCAGATTGATAATAATATCTATACTTCAGCTAATGGTTCAAACGGTGACACCCTCTATTACTCAATTCTATTGGGTCGTGGTGGATTAGGTGTTACTCAGTTAGACGGAGGTGTAAAAACTTACGCCAAGAAACCTAACATGAACTCAACATTTGACCCTATTAACCAGTTCGTATCCTTCGGTTGGAAGGCGAATATGGTCCCTGTAAGATTGAATGTAAGCTGTGGATTGATTGTTATTACTGCTGATGCTTAGACTTTAGTCACGCTTCTGAGCTTAATGGAGAGAGCTCAGAGTCGATAACTAAAGTAAACGGAGATAATATGTCGAAAAAAGACAATCCTTTTTCCAAAAAGCAGAAGTTTTTTTCTGTTATATCCCCTTGTTATGGGATGACCTATAAGTCCTTAGAGAAAAATGCTGAAACGCTAAACGAACAGGAGTATAAAACATTTGAGTGGATAGTTGTGTTCGATGGAAAGCATAAGCGTGGTGCTAAGGTAATGGACAAGATAATCAAGAAGTATCCCAAAATGGATATTAGCTATTATCATTTGCCTAAGCACAAAGGAGCACCAGCAGCTAGAAACTTTGGTGCTACTAAAGCTAAGGGAGAAATCTATGTGTTCTTAAATGCAGATAACTATCTTTATCCAGAAGCTCTTAGAATATGGGCTGGAATATACGAACAAAAGCCCGAAGTAAATCGTGTTTGGGGACTATACGACATAATTACTGCTGACGGGACTAAAAGACCAGTAGGACAAGTACCACTAAATCAAGACGGTAGTGTCTGGTATAAGGCGTTCAAGTATTCTAATTTCTGTGATAGCTCATTTCCTATTAGAAAGTCTGCATACATAGAGTGGGATGAGAGCGTTAAGTCTTTGCAGGACTGGGATTGGGCAATAAGACAGTTGAAACGAGATAACTTTGAGGGGAAGGACTGGCATTACATTCATCAATCATTCTTTGCAGCAGAAGATGCTAAACCAGGTGGATTGTCAGATGATTCACACCAGAACTGGATAGAGAGGACAGGTTACATAAAGAAAAAGAACGGACTAAAGAAATCAGATATGGTTATAACCTCTCTAGGAGCCTCTAATCACGCTTTCCCGTTAGTGGATATGCTAGGAGCAGACTATCTACCCATGCCATCTTTCAAGAAACATGAGTACAAGACTGTTTACCTGATAGGGTTTTATACACAGGAAGACGCGCAACATCCGTATGTTACGAAAACACACATGGATGTATTTGCTAATGCACCTAAAGCCACTAAGATTATCCACTGGATTGGGTCAGATATTCTACAACTACGCTGGAATTGTAGTTTTGAGAAGATAAAAGCACTAAAGGAGTGGTTTAAGAAAGAAAAGATAATTCACCTAGCCGAAGCAAAGTTTACACAAAAAGAATTAGCAGAGGTTGGTATTAAATCTATGGTTGTACCATTACCACCTAAATCTCTGTTTAAGCCAATGCCATTACCAGAGAAGTTTTCAGTAGCCGTATATGACCCTGGAGAGAACTTTGACTCTATGTATAAGAAAGAGTTTGTGATGAGTATAGTGAAGGCTATGCCAGATATTCAGTTCTATTTCTTTGGAGATGACAGTCGTAAAGGATTAGATGGAGATAATTTCAAACATATAGGATACATAGATTATAATAAATGGTTCCCTAGATTCTCTGCTAACCTGAGAATTACACTGCATGATGGTTTACCATTAACTCCTATACAATTTATGACTGCTGGTAGAAATGCCATAGTGACTGTTCCTCTAAAGGGCGCATACACCGTGAAGCAGAATAGAAAAGAAATCGTAAGTGCTATAAGAAAAGCGAAGGAGAAACCTATAAATCTAAAATATAGTAAGTATTGGCGTAAGGTTATGGACACTAGAAAGTTTATCAAAACAATTAAATCTCTATAATGAAAAACCCACTTATATCTGTGTGCATGCCGAACTATAATAAAGTTGAATATCTAGCAGAAGCGATAGAGTCTGTACTAAATCAAACATATAAGAACCTAGAGCTAGTAATCGCTGACGATGGTTCTACAGATGGTTCGTGTGACCTACTAGATTGGTACGAAAATAAGGATAAAAGAGTAAATGTTATAAAAACTAAGAACAATGGGATAGCAGTGGCTAGAAATACGGCTTTAGCTCGTGCTAGAGGAGAGTTTGTGGCAATAATGGATAGTGATGACCTTATGAACCCAAAACGTCTTAAACTCTCTCTCAAGGCTATACAGGGGTATGACTTCGTATACGGACCATACTTACAGGCAGATGAGAATGCTAAGGTATTTGGTGTCTATGACCCACCTAAGAAAATAACAAAAGAGAACGAAATACATATTTTAGATGGTAACTACCCTCATGTTACGATAATGGCTAAACGAGCTTGTTTTGTTCAGTGTAAGTATAGAGAGGAATTAAACGTGAATGATGATATGGGTTTAATGTTGGATTGGTACAAAGCAGGTTTTGTTGGCAAGAGGGTGAACGAGGCTCTGATGATTGTCAGGTACCACAAAGGTAGTGTTTCAGCTACTAGGGATAAGTTAGTAAAAAAGATTACTGAAAAATTAGTAAAGGAGTTTAATGCCATCAAAAATAAATAAGGTAGCAGCCATACTGAGGCAGGATACTGGCGTGGGGTACTATCGTCTAGGTCAGCCAACAATGTTTTTAGATAGAATTACCAAAGGGAAATGCCGTATTACTCCTTTTACTGGAAAGAATGAACCAGTAACTATTGGTCAAGAGGACTCAAAACTTGGGTGGAATGATACGACACTTATGAAACTTGCTCAAGATGCAGACGTTATCTGGACTAACATTGTCTATGACTACAACGAGATGATTAAAATGTTAGACCTTAGAGAGTGGAGTGGTGCTAAGTGGGTAGTAGATATAGATGATAACCTATATGCTGTTTCCACAGATAACCCAGGGTCTAATAATACAAAACTGCTTAGAGACAATTTTGAGCTATGTTTACGCCTTGCTGATGGTGTTACAGTTTCAGTCCCTACACTAAAAAAGCTATATGGTAACTTGAACAAGAATATCTTTGTGATGCCCAACGGCACAGACTTAGACTGGTGGAAGAAGTTAAAAGTGAAAAGACATAAGGGTATTAGAATTGGTTGGAGGGGAGCTTATGGTCACAAAGCGGATATTAACTTAGTACGACCAGTCATAGAGGAAATACAGAAAAACTACGACAATGTTGCTTTTGTGTCTTTTGGAGCAAAACCAACTTTTAAGACAGAACATCACGAGTGGGTGGACTTCCTAAAGTTTCCAAAGAAACTAGCTTCACTCAACCTAGATATTGCCATTGTTCCACTAGTAGATAGTTCATATAACAGGTGTAAGAGTAACCTTGCTATACAGGAGTTCTCAGCTCTAAAGGTCCCTGTTGTGGCTAGCCCAACACTTAACCAAAAGAATATGCCCGTATTATACGCTAGTACAAACCATGATTGGTACGAGCAACTTGTGAAACTAATAGAAACACCAAAGTTACGCAAAGAACAGGGTCAGAAGCAGTATAAGCATGTTAAAGATAAATATAGTATGAGTTTACTGGTTAAGCCATTATCAGAATGGCTGTCAAAACTACCACGAAGGAAAGATATAAAACCAAACCTCTCTCCCTAATGTATATCTAAGTAATGGAAACAACAGTTAGAACACCTATAGCCAGTAAGAGCGAAGACAAGACAGCTCCTGCTGTTCAAGAGGAGCATGGGCAGGTGGATACAACACTTAGTGAGCCACTAAATACTAGTCCGTCAGAGAGAACTGTTGCTGGGCAAGCACCACTGATTGTTGATATAGCAGAGATAGGAGCAGGGTATGGGACACTTAACACTGAGTATTTAGCGAAGAAAATAGATGGCTATATTTTAGAGGAGATGAAGTTAAACAACATTAAGGACACTGACAAGGGATACAAGGAAGTGGCAGATGCTTGGCTAAAGGTTCTTAAACTTTCACCTGAAATGGATATTTATACTAGATTAGAGAAGTTAAAAGAATATGGGTATCTCAATTCAGAGTTAAGGGAAAAGATGGATGACCGTGAAAACCTTTTACAGGGAGACCCACTAAGAATGACGAGCACACAATTAAGAAAACTTATAGAAAATGGCAATAGCACAAGATAGTTCTACAACACGAGAATCTGAGCAATCAGTATTAAACCAAAGTTTTGATACAACCAATCGGTTGTTAATGGTTGAGTCGGTAGAGTCAGACGGTGCTGTTATGAAGTTGCCTCAGAGTAAGCTAGTTGCAATAAAAATAACTGTAGCTGGAGCTATTACTTATGTTGCTAAGGCACCTGTTGGTACTGCTCAGGCTTCTGCCGCTTGGCAAGCTAAGAAAATAGAAACTGCTGGAGCAGATACAACTATTACTTGGGCTGAAACCGCAGGTACAGCGAACCCTAATTATGTTCATGTTGCAACTGATTTAACAGCACTTAGCTACTCATAAAATGGATGTAAAATACGACTCAATACTAGATGAGCTCAGAGAAGACGACAGTGGGTCTGTTGTTACTGATTTAGATGGTCTAACAGATGTGGTTATCACTGGACCGATAGCAGATAACGAGGTATTAGCTTATGATACTGGAACTTCTAAGTGGATAAACCAAACTGCTGCTCAGGCAGGCTTAGCAACTACAGGAGATTTACACGCGGCAGTTACTGTAACTGATAGTGCTACTGTTGACTTGACACTAGCTGGACAGGATATAAAAGCTGATGTAAAAGTTGATAGCATAAACGATACTCATATAGACTGGGGAGTTGGAGCTAATCAGGTTAGTGCTGACGATATACCTGATGGAGCAGTTAATGCTATTCCAACACTTGTACAAGAAGCTAACTGGGACACCGCTTATGGTTGGGGCGACCATTCGGCTGGGGGCTATCTTAAAGCTGATGGTACAGTTCCGCTAACTGGTAACTGGGCAGTGGGAGCTTTTACAATAGGCACAGCAGCTACTACCACTTTTGATGGAGTAAATGTAACTTCAGGAGCTGACCCTGGACACACTCATACGGGAGCTTCTCTATCTGGCATAGATATTTCAGCAGACACTAATTTAGCTGTCACTGCACCGATAGTTTTGACTGATGACACTTTAAGTTTAGACCAATCAGCAGTTGACCATGGAACCTTAGCGGGATTAACTGACGATGACCACGCTCAATACGCTCTATTAGCTGGTCGCTCAGGTGGTCAGACTTTAATAGGCGGTACAGCTTCAGGTGAAGATTTAACACTACAATCAACGGCTCACGCTACTAAGGGAAGTATTATTTTAGGTACTGCTTCAGCTTATGACGAAGTAAACGACAGACTAGGAATAGGAACACTGACCCCAAGTACAGCCTTGCACGTCAAGCAGGACTCAGTGACTTTTACTTTTGAAAGCACGAACGATGACGATGCGAAGTTGATAGGTTACGCAGACAGAACTGTAGCTGACAGGAGCGTGCTATCCTTGCGTGGTCATTGGGGAACAGTAGCCTCAAGTAATAACATTGGACAGATTGCCTTTAAGACAGGTGATGACACGGTTAATAAAGATGAGGGAGATATAGCATTTTCTGTTTTCAATGGCGGGGTTGCAAGTGAGGCAATGCGGATAGTTCAAGAGGGAAATGTAGGAATTGGAACTAATGCTCCATCTGATAAACTTCACATTGTTGACACTAGGACTACTAATAACTCAATAGGTCTTTACATTCAGAAAACAGGTGCGGTATCTGGCACTTCTTACGGACAATATACTTATAACTCAGGCAACTCTACAACTAATATAGGCGGGTATTTCTATTCGGCTAACGCAGATACAAACTATGGTATTTACGCACAGGTTGACGCTGGTCTAGGCTCGCCACCTGACTCGGCTTATGCAGGTGCCTTTATGGGTGGACACGTCGGAATTGGTACAGCAACGCCAGAAAGGATATTAGATATTGATACAAACAGCAATTCACAAGGCTTACGAATAAGGGGCTCTGTAGCCGCAACCGAAATAGCAGATATGTATGTCGGGGCAGGTGGGTATTTAGTTGTTGATTTAACTAATGGAAACGCTGCCAGCCAATTCATAGATTTAAGAAGTGAGGATAACGATTATGGGATTATTATAAGGGAATCTGACGGCACAGGAACAGGTGCTTATGCTAACCTTTATGTAACAGACGATACTGCTGATAAACTTTCGATAACCGTAAGTCAGGCTTCTTCAGGAAGCGGATTAAATATAGACTCAACAGGTGAGGTTTACTCAAATGCACACTCTAATTATTATTCATCATCAACTGTTGTCGGATTTTCTTCTTTATCACAAACAGATATTTACACAAAAAGAATAGGAAAGACAGCGTTTGTAACATTTGGGCTTTATGGAACAAGTAATTCAACCTCATTTACATTCACTCTCCCGTGGACATCAGCAACAGGAACTACGGCATATTTTCCTTGTTGTATATTATACAACAATGGTGTTCAAGGAAAAGACGGAATGATTCAGTTAACAACCGCAAGTAATGTAGCGACCTGTTATATTTATGGTGCTTCGTGGTCCCCGACAGGTTGGACAAATGTCAACGCTAAAGGTCTTTGGGGTTATTTTTCATATCAAACAGCATAAGTAAAAATAATTATGGCAAAAATCACATTAGAATTCGATGCACCAGACGGGATAACAGCAGAGCAGATAGCTAACCGTGTTAAACCAGCTATTGTTGGTTTGGCTAGAGAGAAAGCGGTAGCGGAAGCCACGAAAGACATTACTGATGCAGAAGTGATTATCAGTAGTGTTGATGACGAGGGAAACAAAATAGAAGTTGACCCTGAGATGTATAACCCCATAACGACTAAATAAACCCACAAGAGATTTACGAGAAGATAAGGCATATAGGCGGAGACTTTACCTGTAGTATTGAAACAGTAGAGTCTATTTATGAGATAGCAAACAGACTTCCTAGAGAATCAACAATTTTAGAAATAGGTACAATGTTTGGCAGGAGTGCAGCAGCGTGGGCGCTAGCTTCTGAGAGTGCTTCAGTGGTCACAGTGGACAAGGTTGACCGCATAGCAGTAATCAAACCTAACCTTGCGTGGGCAGGCGTATCGGGACGTGTGAGGGCACTCATAGGTGATGGGGCGAGGATACAACTAAACAGAAAGTTTGATTGTATCTACATAGATGGTGAGCACGATTACGAGAGTGTTTTAAGAGATATTAAAAGGTGGGATTGTTCAGCCAATCACATAATCTGTGGACACGATTACTCCGAACACTTTCCAGGTGTAATCAAGGCAGTAGATGAGTTTTACGATAAAATAGAAAAAATAGGTAAACAAAATCCAATATGGCTAGTGAAAAAGTAGAACTAATATACCCAACCATAGCTCGGTGGCACTGTGTTGACTTAATGCTAAAAAACTTAGAGAAAGCAGAGAAACCTAAAAACATTCAGGTACTAGCGATAGTAGCTTCAGACGATAAGTTTGCTAATTACTTAGAGAAAGGACTTAAAAAGATATTCAAGAAAGTTCGTGTAGTCAGAAATGACCAGAAACCAGTTGAGCACGATGAACTCAGAGGCAGGATAGAGGGGAAAAAGCTATGGGCTTCAGATATTAACCTTAGAAAAATACAGAATGTGAAAGAAACCTACGAGCTAGCGATGAAACATATTGATAAAACCGCTGATTACTACTGGTTTATAGAGGACGACACTTTATTCCCACTAAACACTTATAGCCGAATGATAAAAGCTATGGACTTATTAGAGGCTGATGTGGTGTCAGGTATCTCTTATTACTGGCACACAGACAAGAAAGACCCTCGTAACTTCTGGCAGTTCGTCAAAGCTGTTGATGAGGGAATCGGAAACAAAGGAGTAAAGGCTGATGATAAAGCCCCTTCATTCCAAACTATGCCACCTCAAGACGGAGGGATAGCGAAACTAGGGGCTACTGGGCTTGGGAATGTTATAGCTAAGAGAGAGGTAGTTAAAAGATGGATACCCACAGAGTACCCCTCTATTAAAAGTGGTGCAGATATTTCATTCTTCTGGCAATGTATGCAGAACGGATATTCAGCATACGGTATCTGGGACTTGTTTTTGCCACATATAACCAAGTTTGATAATGGAGACATACAGATTCTTGGTAGAATAGATAAAAGTTTACTAAAAGTAATAAATGGAGAATAATATGGCAAAAGCAAAAAAGAAGAAAACAGAACCAAAGGTAGTAGGTATTAAAGATTTGTCTCTGGAGAAACTAAAGGCAGCAGCGTATGACCTTCTGTCGGAAAGAAGTAGAATAGACAATACCCTTAGAGTTGTAGAACAAGAACTAAAGAATAAGGCAGAGAAACCTAATTAGCCCCTTAGTGTATATCTAGTTGATGTATACTTGGGCACAAATAAAGTCACGGGGAGCTTCTTTAACAGGTGAAAGTTCAGCTTCTACTGAGCTACAAGCACAACTGAACTCAGCAGTTCAGGATATTGTTAATTCCTATAATTTTTCATGGAATCTAGCAACAGATACCCTGACTTTAACTGCTGGTAAAGATGACCTAGCAGCAGATTATAATCCACGATGGCATATACATGATGCTAGGATAGTTTCTTCTGGCACAGGTAATGACAACATATTCACAGAGATAGAACTAGCAGACAGAGATAAATACTCTAGTGATGATTATGTGTACTGGATAGTCTATGATGCAACTAATAAGATTTATACTTTTAACACACTAACGCAAACTGGAACCGTCATAGTCTACTACAACTTTAGTCCAGCAGACATGACAGCAGATGCTGACCAGTGTGTTGTGCCAGATGGAGAGGCTGTTGCCTATTTGGGGGCAGCTAAGAACTGGTTGGCAGATGAGAGAGATGAAGCTCTAAAGGCAGATTTCGAGGAAGAAGCGGCTGGTCGGATACGAGCTATGTATCAACACGACTTAATGTTTGGTGCAAATATAGGTATAAATAGCAAGATACTAGGAAACCCAGAACTAAGAGACCAATAAAATGGCTCTGCGACAAAAAAAACTAAACAAACTAATCAGAGATGATTTTTCAGGTGGCTGTAACTATTTTTTAGGTGTACGACAAATAGCAGATAATGAGAGTCCTAATGCTACCAACTGTGACTTTAAGGGTCGTTCTGGCGTAGGGAACAGAAGCGGATACACAGAAATAGGCACTGTAGCTGGAGGTCGTACTGCTATCTACGGTATGAATTACTTTCGTACTTCTGCTGTAAGGCAAGCTATAAAGTTTGCTTCTGATGGTAGTGACATAGAACTTTACTATTCTACTGGCGGTGCTTGGACAGAAGTAAATACTGATACTTTCACAGACTCTGTAAATATGGACACAGTACAAGCTGGAAGTAAGTTATACACAGCTAATGGTGCTGATGTGATGAAAGACTGGAGTGGTGCAGTTTGGGCTACTACAGCCAATGGTACTAAGGGATATTTTCCTGAGTACTATGACAAGAGGTTGTGGGTAGTAGATGAAACAAATGCAGACACAGTTAACTTCTCAGGTCAGTATGCGGCAGCAGGTTCTTTACTGGGTGACTTTGCAGATGCTTCTGCTGGTACTGTCACATTTGAACCTGGTTCTGGCGCAGTAGTTAAGGGTATGAAGTCCTTCAAGAACAAATTATATGTGTTCTTAGACAGAGCAATTTACAGGTTATCTCCTGCTAGTGCAGCAAATACCTTCACAGTCGAGCTTGTAACCCGTTCTGTAGGGTGTGTTTCACATAGGTCTATCGTACAGGTAGGTGAAGATCTTTTTTTTGCAGCTTACGATGGTGTCCACTCTCTCGGTGAAGTTGCAAACTATACAGAGGTTCGTACCACAAATCTATCTGCTAGGATGCAAAAAGTATTTGACAATCTCTCTGGTGCTAATAAAGCTAAGCTAGCAGCAGGGTATTACAATTTTAAGTATCATCTATTTTACTCACAATATGGTACAGCTAATGACTCTTGTATTGTGTATGACACGAGATATAAGGGGTGGCAAGACTGGACTAATATAGCTGGGAATGATTCTAGTGTTTATATCGATTCAAATGATGATAGACATTTCTACTTTGGGAATCCTTCTAATGGTGAAGTGTATAAGATGTACTCTGGTGACACTGATAACGGTGGTGTTATAACCTCTAACTGGTACTCTAAATCTTACGATGATAAGTATCCAGATACAGTTAAGCTATATTTCGACACTACGGCTACTTTCTATGCTCTTTCTGGTACTGTTAATTTTTATGTGATTTTTAATGACAACGAGATAAGTGGCACTAGCTCTATCACTGAACCTGTACCACAAGGAGGGTATGGTAGTTCTTCCTACGGTCGCCAATCTTATGGTGATGCAGATAACACCCTTACTGTTAATAGTGTTATAAATGAGCCACAGAGATTAAGAGCTAAAGGCAAGAAGTTCGCTATACAATACAGAGTTAGCTCTACTGGACAATGGCAATTAAACAATATAACACAAACACTGAAACCGTTCTCGCATTACAAATTTCCTTCAGAGAACAAGTTATAGTTTGTTAGTGTATATCTAATTAGAATGGCATATAACTTACCAACAGGAGATTTTGAGACAACTACGCTAAACGGAGCTTTAGCTGCTGGTGCTGCAACTGCAACAGTAGGAACAGGACTAAACATACCTGCAACTAATGGTATTCTTCAGATTGACTATGAATCTACTACAGCAGTTGGTTCAGATAATGGACCAGAAACAATTTCTTATGCTACATATACAACTGCTACAGGAGCTTTAGCTGGTATTACTAGGGGAATAGATAGTAATACTTCAGATGTTGCTCATGCTGATGGTGCCTCTGTACACGCTGGTCCTAGTGTGAAGATGATGGCAGATGTTGTAGCTGGTACTGGACTGTCTGATTCAGTTATAACTGGTAGAAAGATAGATAGTGTTTATGCTGAAGTTGCTGGTACTGGTGCTGACGTAAATGCTGCTGCTGCTTCCGCCTGGACAGATGTTACTACTTGTAGCGTTAGTGTTACAACAGCCGTAACTTCTACTGTTTATTTATGGGGACAGATAGAGTGCCAGAATAGTGCAAGTGCAGCAACAATAGAAATGCAGGCAACAATAGCTGCTGATGCGAATAGTTCACAAGATGAGTATTATTATATGAATCATAGTGGAGTACGGGAAGGATTTAGCAGGTTGCTTATGATAAACGGTGTTACAGCAGGAGCAAAGACTATTAAGCTACAGTTCCGTTCTGCATCTACAAACACCTT
>Ga0265596_1000549_pt1 | contig 21660 bp, 19 predicted proteins | sample saktaG_FD_190143 | JGI IMG/M metagenome (GOLD analysis project Ga0265596, IMG submission 190143) | Saline water microbial communities from Sakinaw Lake, British Columbia, Canada - sak_2013_06_06_60m | ecosystem: Environmental > Aquatic > Non-marine Saline and Alkaline > Saline ...
TCCTTGACCTCAACTGGGCCTTCTGCCGCCGATTGGACTGGCCCAGCAAAGCCAAGCTGAAGGCAAAGCACAGCAGCTATTAAAAATGATAACCGCTTCATAATCAGATTATGCATTTCTACCTCTTATATATTCCGAGTACTTCATAGTCTTCTGGAATGGCATGCTCCATTGCAACCCTTGCCGGGTCAAATCCAGTTACATGCCACTTCCCGCTCCACCCCATTTCCCTTGCTGCCAGATAGAAATGTGCCATCGCAATCCCCGCATCGAGGCGGTAGTAGTGCCTGCCCTGGCGAATGCTGCGATACCTTCCCCTTGCGTCGGCAACAGCTATCACTTCTCTTTGACCTGCCAAAAAACGCCATGGTTGAGCATTAACCCAGGAGGGAGCCAAACGTGCACATTCCAGAGCTTCGAGCAGTTCACCATCCTCGGTCTCAAGAGGTGACTCCCAACCAGAGCCAAATGCTATTTGTCGCAATGGTTTCCTTCGCCCAAAATTCACTGCCACCAGCTCAACAGCATCATGCGCCAACCTGCCGTGAAACGAAGTATCCGGATAGCCAAGCGGGGTCAATGCGATTACACGCTCACCCTTTCCCAAACTCAGGAAGGCGCTGATTCGTTCCTCGGCAAACATACCGCCAACCCAGCAGGTGCCGAGGCCCTCCTGGGTGGCAAAAAGTATCATCTGTTCCATCCGGAAGCCCATGTTTAACATAAATAATGGCCTCTCCTCTGATGTGGCTATAATAAAGTGTGGCGCTGAACCGAAGAGCAGCTTCGTCCCGGTCAATAAGGTCATCCGCTCAGCAACCAACCTCCCTTCCCTGACAAGGTGGAAACGAATCCGGATGCTCTCGTCCAGAGCCATAGAACTCTCCCCCGAACTGACCACAGCTTGCAAGACTTCTTCAGAGACAGGCGTCGTCTCATAGTGACGTACGCTTATTCGCCTGCGTATAGCAGACTGAAAATTCATTTTGTCTTCCTGCTTGCTATCTTAAGCTATTTTAGCACACTAGACAAGAGTCGAGCCGCCAATTTGCCTTGATGGATACCACACACAACCCAATTTGTCTAATGGAGACTTAGCTGCTATAATAATAAGCCCTCAAGGCAAACTCGTAGGCAGTAAGAAAGAAGCTAAGAAACTCATCTTGGAATATAAACCTGACATAAAGGAAAAATTCAAACTTCTATTTGAGCCCCGTTCCATCGCCTTTCTAGGAGCCTCACGTGACCCCCAAAAGTGGGGCTTTCGCATCCTGGGCAACCTCATGATGGGTGGATTTCAGGGGAGAGTCTACCCGGTTAACCCCAAAAAAGGAGAGGTACTGGGACTAAAGGTATACGGTAGCGTTGGGGACATCCCTGAAACCCCTGACCTCGCCGTCATCGTGGTACCCCCCACAAGCGTAGTCGACGCGGTAAAAGAGTGTATCAGCAAAGGGATAAAAGCCGGCGTAGTCATAACCGCGGGCTTCGCTGAAATTGGCAAAGAGGGCGAGAAAGTTCAACAAGAAATCGTTGAGACTGCCCGCAGTGGCGGGATGGTGCTGGTAGGTCCTAATTCCTTTGGAATCATCAATCCCTCAAGCAAGCTCCATTCACAGATGCCGCCTATCTTCCCTCCCCCAGGTCCTATTGCCGTTGTGTCCCAAAGTGGCAATTTGGTCGCCACAGTAGCGCGCATGGTTATAGCAAGAGGTTTTGGCTATAGCAAGGGCATCAGCAGCGGCAACGAGGCAGCTCTCCACTCCGAGGACTACCTCGAATATCTGGCCGAGGACCCACAGACCAAGGTCATCCTGAGCTATATTGAAGGCTTAAAGGACGGTCACCAGTTCTTTGAGACAGCAAAGAAGGTGACCAAGAAGAAGCCAGTTATCATGCTTAAGGCAGGCGAAACGCCGGCTGGAGCCAGGGCTGCCAAGTCGCATACTGCATCTCTAGCTGGCTCAGACACAGTATTTGACGCCATGTGTAAGCAGGCTGGAGTCATAAGGGTGAGAAATTTAGATGAACTGGTGAATGCCGGTTTCGCCTTTCTCTGTCACCCCCTACCCCAAGGCCGAAGGGTGGGCATAGTCACCGCTGGAGGAGGCTGGGGAGTCCTGGCCGCTGATGCCTGCGCCAAACTGGGACTCGACGTCGTCCCATTACCTGATGATACGCTCAGGGAGCTTGATAGCTTCCTGCCAGCCTGGTGGAACCGGGGCAACCCAGTTGACCTGGTAGCTGGTGCTTTCGGAAACGCCATGATGAAATCCGTTGAAGTGATAATGCGCTGTCCTGTAGTGGACGGGGTTATCATGATGGGATTAATGCCTTCCGTTCCTGAAGAATTTTTCCACCCACCTACCGGCGAGGAGGAGATAGAGAAGAGGCGGAAAGACATGATTGCAGCCATAACTCATATCTTTGAGGAAGTAAACGGGCTAGTCAACACATATCAAAAACCAGTTGTTATCGCCTCCGACCCGCTTTTCAACAGCGCTCGCACCAAGGCAAGGCTAACCTATGCCCTGGGAGGTATGAACGCTGTATGCTATGACATGCCACACGAGGCGGCTGCGGCTCTCGCCAGCCTGGCTCAGTACAGCGAATACCTCAAGCAAGACAATGCCTGACTTGAAGTAAAGCAATACATTCAGCAGAGCTTAGCTAAGTTTGACTAGAAAGCATCCCCAAGGCCAGCAACTTTGTGCTATAATCCAAATTGCTGGCGTCACTGCAGAAGATTTCACCAGCTTAAAGGTCTGCTGGGTTGAATTATACTGCTAATAGTTAAAAATTTGCACGCAAAGGAGGTCATCATGATTAGAACAGTTGAGCAATATCTGGAGAGCCTGAGAGACGGAAGGGTGATTTATAGCCTGGGAGAGAGGGTAAAGGATGTAACAACGCACCCTGTACTGAGAAGAGTCATTGAGCATGGCGCTATAGATTGGGTTCTGGCCAATGACCCTGAGCGCCGCTCGCTCTTTGTGACCAAGAATGAGGATGGAGAAGAAGTTAACTTTTTATGGACAGCGCCGAGGAATGCTGAAGACCTCCTGCGTAAGAGAGAAGCTTATATAGAAGGTACCAGATATTACGGAATGGGGCTGCATAGCATGGGTGTTGATTCCCTGGCAGCATCGAGGGTACTCGCAGGAAGAATGGATAAGAAATTAGGCACTAATTATGTTGAACGAGTTGAGGCTTATCGCAAATATATACAGACGACAGACCTTGGCATTACCGGGGCTCAGACAGATGTTAAGGGGGACAGGAGTCTCCATCCCTCGGAGCAGGTACAGCATAAGGACTACTATGTCAGGGTTGTTGACAAGCAAAAGGACGGCATAGTGGTAAGGGGAGCCAAATACCACATAAGCTCTACACCATGTGCGAATGAAGCGATTGTCCTGCCATGTCGGACTCACCGGGAGGAAGACAAAGACTATGCAGTGGTATTCGCCACACCTCTAAATGCCAAGGGTATTACCCTTATATCTTCAGAGCCTGAAATCAGGGGGCTAACCACTGAAGAAACGAAGTGGGACTATCCCACCGCCTCGATTCTCGGCGTTGGCGACGGCGAGTGCATGATTATCTTTGATGACGTCTTTGTTCCCTGGGAAAAGGTATTTATGTGCGGCGAATGGCAATTCTCCAGAGATATTGCCTATCTCTTCGGCACTTTTCACCGTCTTTTTGCTTGTTGCCGCATGGTGCCGGTACTGGAGAGCCTTACCGGTGTAGCTGCCCTGATGGCTGAATATAATGGTTTGGAGAAATATTCTCACATTCGGACTAAATTAGCATGGCTGGTGCAGCTTACCGAGGGCTTCAAAATCATGAGCAAAGCCGCCTGCATGTTCCCCGAGAAAGAGCCAGGCATGGATTTAGCTAATCCCAATGGCATGTACACCAATATAGCCAAATATATGTATGCCGAGAACTTTCACCAGGCTACGAAGGCAGTACAAGACATTTGCGGAGGTATTGCAGCCGACCCCATCCCATATAAAGACTGGATGAACCCTGAAGAGAATCTCTATCTAGACAAGTATCTCAGTGGCAAAGCCGGTATACCCACAGAGCATCGGCTCCGGGCCATAAGGCTATTGCTCGATATCACGAACGGGCGGCATGATACCCACACTATCCACGCTGAGGGGTCTTTAGCAGCGCAACAGATGATGTTTTACACTAATGCTGACTGGGAACTGTATAAAGCAACGGCAAAAAGAGATGCCGGGATTCCAGGATGGGAAAAACATACTGAAGTCGGCAAGTTAAAGGATTACTCATCTCTCGTAGAGTCGAAGCTGCCGCCTGTAGATACATCATATAAACTGTAGCCATCTCTGCGTTTTGTTTCACGCAGGCAAAATGGTATTTTATATCAGGGCATTTGTTATTTAGGGGAAAATCTCACCTGCCAAAATTATTTGGCAGGCTAGTGGAAGCGGTGGTGACGACCCAGGAAATCAAGGATTGCCTTGTTCGCCTCCTCTAGCGCCTCCATAAAGAAGAAATGCCCCATATTTTCCAGGATGACCAGTTCGGCATTGGGTATTCTGGAGGCAAGAATCCTCGAGTTTTCGACCGGAACCAGCCTATCAGCAGTCCCCGCTATGACCAAAGTGGGAGCCTTGATTTGAGGCAAACGGTCATAGGTATCATGTGCTGTTATCGCCTCTGCTTGCCTCATAAAGCCCCGAAGGGGGGTGACATATTCCACAGTCTTTGATACATACTCTTCAACAACATCCGGGTTGTTATCGATGAACTCCTGATTGCACAGGAAGGGAAGCGTTTCCCTGGCTCCCTGTTCCGGTGTCAGTCGCTTCATACGCTCCGTGTCGAAGAGCAACATCGCCTCTGCATCGGGCATGATGCCGTTTCGCCCTCCTGGGGTAGTGCACCCCAGGATGAGGCTTATCACCTTATCTGGATAGCGGAGGGCAAACTCCTGGGCAATCATACCACCCATGGAAACGCCATAGATATGGGCAGCATCAATGCCCAGCGCCTCAAGCAGCCCCGCGGCATCCCTCGCCATCATCTCTATTGTGTACGGGATATCCGGCTTGTCGCTTCGGCCGGTGCCCCTGTTATCGAAGGCAATCACCCCGTATTCCTGGGAGAGGCTGGGAATCTGGCTGAACCAGTGCCCCGAGTTATGGCCATAGCCCATAATAAGCAGCAGCGGCTCCCCCTCCCCATGGACTTCATAATAGATACTGACGTCGCCAACCTTAACTGTAGGCATTTTATCCTCCTCCTATTGCTATCTCCGTTAATAAAGGCTTACTTTTCCTGCAAGTTTGAGTTTAATTACTGCTTAGACGATTGTCAATGCGATTGATGATATAGTACTGTTGACAGAGTCCCCCGGCAGGGTTATATTGAACCTACAATATACGAAACAATCGATAACCAGCAAAAACGAAAGGAGGGTAATTCATTATGGACAGGTTTAAAGTAAATGAGATAGACAAGATTGAGATATTGACCCTCGAAGACAACTACATTGATATAGCATCGGGAGACAATTCAGCTATAGTCTCAAGGCCAGTCCCTCTAAAGGACATGCAACTGGCAAACTCAATCTTAGCCGAACACGGCTTTTCCGCCCTCGTTAGCTGCACAACGAAAGACCGAACAAGAACAATGCTTTTCGACTTTGGTTTTTCCCGGGATATTGCCGCACGGAACGCTGATGCCTTGAATGTTGATTTAGCCGAGGTTGAGACAGCAGTCCTATCTCACGGCCATATAGACCACTTCGGGGGACTGACTGAGATGGCAGCAAAGATTGGGAAAAGGGGACTTGAACTGGTCGTCCATCCTGCCGCATTCAAGCCAAACCGATACCTTCTACCCGTCCCGGGCTTCAAAATTGGGATGCCTTCGCCTGAAAAAGGAAAAATAGAAGAGGCGGGGTTTCGAATTGTGGAAACAAAGGAACCATACTCTTTACTGGATGAAGACGTCTTGTTTTTAGGAGAGATTCCCCGAAGGACAAGCTTTGAAAAGGGAATGCCAACTGCCTTCTACGAAGAGAATGGGAAGGAAATATGGGACGCCATTGAAGAGGACACGGCAGTGGCCATGAATATAAGAGGTAAAGGCCTGGTAATACTATCCGGTTGCGCCCATTCGGGGATAATCAATACAGTGAAATACGCCCAGGAGGTTACAGGCATAAATAAGGTGCATGTGGTCATGGGAGGATTCCACTTGACCGGGCCGGCTTTCGAACCCATCATCGATGACACGGTGAAATCCATGAAGGAAATAGGTCCAGACTACATTATCCCAACACATTGTACCGGAAGAAAAGCTGCTATAACCTTCGAAAAGGCAATGCCTGGCCAATTTATATTAAATATGTCGGGGACAAAACTAACCTTTGTTGCTTAACGGAATTTGCGCATTCTTGAGGGGTAAGCTGCCAACAGAACCATCACAGCTATAATATTAACATGGTCAAGACAAACTTAGACCGTTATAAATTCGGGTATATCATGACCACGCCACTCTGACACAGCTACCTACCGGTTTGGCGATGTCCTTCTAAGATTAGCATACCTCTCTCGCATCCTGGGTTTCTCTATTTTACCAGTAGGACTTCTTGGCACTTTATCAAATATAATAATCCTCGGTATTTTATACCTGGGCATTTGTTGTTTACAGAACCCCAGCACTTCTTCTTCAGTTAGAGGTTCTCCCGGCTCAGGGTAAATTATAGCTGCAGCTACCTCCCCTAACCTGTCATCAGGAATACCTATCACGCCTACATCATGCACTTTAGGATGAGTATGCAGAATTTCCTCCACCTCGACAGGATAGATGTTCTCACCACCGCTGATAATTACATCTTTCTTCCTATCTACAAGGTAAATGAAACCATCGCTATCTACCCTGCCCATATCTCCGGTATAGAGCCAGCCATTTTTGATGGTTTCGGCTGTCTTTTCCGGGTTTTTATAATATTCCTTCATGACCCCATCGCCCCTGACAATCAGTTCACCGACACTTCCTTGAGGCACATCTTCACCCTCCTCATCCACAATGCGCGCTTCCCAATTAAAGCCAGCTTTGCCGATAGCCCCCACTTTGTGCTCGTTCTCTATACCAAGATGAACACATCCCGGTCCCGTAGACTCGCTAAGACCGTAGTTGGTATCATACTGCATATCCGGGAAGTACATCTTCCACCGTCTCACCAGACTGGGCGGCACTGGCTGGGCCCCAATATGCATCAGCCGCCAGCAACTTAAATCATAGTCCTCTCTCTTTAACTTGCCACTATCCAGTGCAGCAAGGATATCATAAGCCCAGGGCACTAATAACCAAACAATGGTCCCTCTTTCCCGGTGTACTGCTTCAAGTATATCTTGGGGGCTAACTTCCCTGAGCAGTGTAGCTCGACCACCCACAATTAGACTTCCAAACCAGTGCATCTTGGCACCAGCGTGGTATAGAGGAGGAATAAGTATAAAATTGTCCTCACGGCTCTGGTGATGGTGAGCCCACTCCGTTATAGCAGCAGACTCCATATTCTTATGAGTCAACAGGATTGGCTTTGGAGAACCGGTAGTCCCGGAAGTGAAATAGAGACCGCATTCATCCCACTCATTCAACTCTACCGGCACTGCTTCCGGCGACGACCTAGCTATTATCTCCTCAAAGCTGTCTCTACCCTGAGCCAAATCCTCGCCCACAACTATATAATCCTCAATGGTGGCTAATGGTGGTTGAATTTTCTCGACCCTCTCAATAAACTCTTCGTCTAAAATCATCGCTCTGGCTTCAGTGATATCAGCGCAATATTTGACGTCCTCAGCAGTGAATCTGTAGCTAAGAGGTACTACCCACGCCCCAGTCCTGGCAATACCAAAGTAGGCTTCAAGCCAGTTGATGGAGTTCCTCATAAAGTGAATGACTTTATCACCCTTTTTAATTCCTCTGTGCCGTAAAGCGTTAGCCACTCTATTTACTCTATCATCAAACTCCCGCCAGCTAATCTCCTTTCGCTTTCCCTGACTGGGGGCAAGTTCAACAAGTGCTACCTCATCAGGATACATGCGAGCATTTCTGGCTAGCATCTCCGATATAATCATCTTAACCCTCCAATGTCTTTAGCTTCCATCGATAAGGCTGTAATTCAGTGCGTGACTTCTCGATAAAGAGCCATAGCTATGTTAAACCGCTGGCCACTGGCCGTCAAGGCCTGTGAGGGCAGCACCGAAGGTCTTCACCGTATTTTACCTCTCGCTAGCGAGGCAAATATGCCCCCAAAGCAAAGGATAACAAAAATGATGAATGCCGAGTTCACGCTTTTCAAAAAAAGCGGATAATATTCGGGTATAATCTGGACCCTACCGATATACATTGCAAATATAAACATCACTATTCCCATACTGAGCATCATCCCAACCTGTCGCATTGTTGCCAGCGTCGCCGAGGCTACTCCATAAACTCTCTTTTCGACAGAGCCCATGACTGCATTTGTATTGGGAGACGAGAAAAGGGCAAAACCAAAACCAAGGATAATTAAACCAGCCACAATGAACCCCACGCTTGTTTCTTCGCTCAGAAAAGTGAAGAATAAAAGGCCTACAACTGTCAACCCCATACCCGTTGAGGCTACGATTCTGGGTTCGATTTTATCCGAAAGCCTCCCGGCAAGCGGTGAAAAAATAGCCTGCACCACCGGTGCAGACACTAAAATCACCCCTGCACTTTGGGGGCTAAGCCCTTTTATATACTGCAGGTAAAGACTCAAAAGAAAGCTCACGGCAAACGTGGCACTATAATTGATTAGCGCTGCCAGGTTAGATAAAGCGAATACTGTGTTGTTTCTGAAGAGGTTCATATTCAGGACGGGACTCTCCACCTTCATTTCCCACCTAACGAATGCCACAAACCCCAGGGCACCAGCCAGAATCAGCCACACACCCGACATCTCTGGCAACAAAGAAAGTCCATACATTATGGCTATAAGCATTGAGCTGTAAATTAGAGAGCCAGCAACATCGAATTTCTCCCCCTTTGCTTCGGCCCAGTCTCCCTTTAATTTCCAGAAGATAAAGGCGAGTATTATCATGCCCAGAGGTACATTCGCCAGAAAAATGCTTCTCCAACCAAAATGCTGGGTTAGTAACCCGCCCAAAAACGGCCCGAGAGAAAGTCCCAAATAAACTGCGGCGACATTTACTCCCAGGGCTTTACCCCTCTCGTCAGCGGGAAATACTGAAGTCAGAATGGCTACTCCAGTCCCAACAATCATCGCACCTCCTATGCCCTGCAAAATCCGGAAGGAGATGAGCATGGTGGCAGAAGTTGAAATCGCCAAAAGAAGAGATGAAACGGTAAAGATAAACACGCCGCATGTATAAATCCTCTTTCTTCCGTATATATCAGCTACTCTTCCGAAGGGGACAACAAATGTTGCTGCGGCCAGAAGGTATGCTGTAGCTACCCAACCTAACGAAATCGCATCCATTCCAAATTCACTGCCAATTGCGGGAAGTGCAATGTTGATGGAAGAGCCCATAAAGGGTGCAAAGAAAGCACCTAACGTAGCAACAATTAAAGCAGCTCTCTTATTTGCAGCATTATCCACATTTGTCATATGCGTCATGACCGATTCGAGGAATGTCCCCCGGGATTTCACATGGCGGCCGATTAGACCAAACTGTAGAATTGTATCATAGATAGAGAATAGAGCGCAGCGAGTGTACTCGTTCATATGATCAGTGACACATTTGCCGACTATCGACTGTTTTCACATGTAGCGCAGTCTTTTAAGGCTGCCCGGGGTAGTGGCAGGCATGGGGCAGGGCTGAAGCCCTGCGCTACATGTTTATTATTTTGCTAATAGCGATACCGTGTGAGTGTCAACTATCTATCTGAACTAGATCAGCGAATAGCAATTGGTGACAAGAATACGCCAATAACGCGGCTGATGTGCTATACTTTCGAAAGAGGGAATCAAGTGGGCTCGGGCAATCTTGGGGAAAGCCTTTTCTAGGGAGCTGCAGACGGTTGCCATGGTAGAGCGGTTGGTGCTATTATTAAACAAGATGCCGCTTTTGTTTAATAAGGTAATGCTTTGTTAAACAGGTGTTTAATATGGAGACCGCTCTGTTCAAGAGTAGCTCGTCAGGAAAGCTAATCCGTGCCCCGGGCGGATATTGGGCTTTTGTTCCTCACCCATTGCCCCCGAAACTGGACTGGGACGATTCTCTCGTTTCTCTGATTTCAGCGGCGGATATCGCTCTTGGAACCCTTTCTGGGCTTGGGGAAACCTTGCCCAACCCTCATCTGTTGGTTTATCCCTTCGTGCGAAGGGAAGCAGTCCTCTCCTCACGCATTGAAGGAACGCAGTCGTCTTTCTCTGACCTTCTATTATTTGAAGCAACGCGGGTGGAGAAGCAGCCGGATGTGAGTGAGGTTCAGAATTATGTGCGTGCTATCGAATATGGCCTAAAACGTTTAGATGAGCTACCAATAAGCTTACGCTTGATTCGAGAGCTGCACGCTATTCTCATGGAGGGAGTACGTGGTGAGCAAGCTACCCCTGGTGAGTTCCGCCAGTCGCAAAATTGGATTGGCTCTCCCGGATGTAGCCTGAACGAAGCTATCTTTGTGCCACCACCTGTTCTTGAAATGCAAGAGGCTTTAGCTCAATTGGAAGAGTTTCTACACACCGACGCAAGTTTGCCGTTGCTCGTGCAATTGGCGCTGGTTCATTATCAGTTCGAAGCTATTCATCCTTTTTTGGATGGCAATGGACGCATCGGCCGATTGCTAATTACGTTCTTCCTTTGTGAGCGGACGCTTCTTTCCCAGCCATTGCTCTACCTCAGTGCCTTTTTTGAGCAGCATCGCCAAGAGTACTACGACCTCCTTTTGCAGGTAAGCCAGAGAGGAGCCTGGCGCAAGTGGATTCAATTCTTCCTCAGGGCAGTGGTGAGCCAATCGAGTGACGCTGTCCAACGGTCCCGCCTCCTACTCAACCTTCAACAGTCCTACCGCCAGATTAGTCTGAGCAAGCACATACCACCTACCGCGGGACAACTTGTTGAGCTTATTTTTATGAGGCCGGTGCTGAACGTGAAGCTTGCTCAGGGACTTCTCGGAGTAACATTCGCCGGCGCTCAGAAAGCGATACACCTCCTCGAAGGGGAGGGGATACTAACGGAGATCACGGGCGGCAAGCGAAACAAAGCCTATGCCGCCAAAGAGATCTTAGACATCTTGGAGGATGACTTCTCGCTGCGAGAATGAGAGAGTCCTGGCGAAAAGAAGCGACACGAACTTCACGATTTGTGACAATCTAGCGGTCACTGGTGTGTTATGCTGGAGTTTAGCGAAAGGCGGAAACGTGTTATGAGGCGGTCGGCTGATGCCTACCTTGATATAGAGACTACCGGTTTATCTCGCTTCTATGACTATATAACCGTAATCGGCATCTATCGGTGCGATGGCGGAAACAGTGAGCTTATCCAATTAGTGGGCGAAGAGGCGACCAGGGGCAACCTTATCACTGCCCTGAGGAGTGTAAATACCATCTACACCTATAACGGCAGCAGATTCGACTTGCCTTTCATCGCTGCCTCTCTGGGGATAGACCTGGCTACTGAATTCCATCATCACGACCTTATGTATGACTGCTGGGACAATAACCTGTATGGCGGCTTCAAGGCGGTTGAGTGGCGGCTAGGAATTCATAGAGAAACCGAGGGCATTGATGGATATGAAGCAGTGCAGTTGTGGTGGCGATATCTGAAGGGCGGCAGCCAGAATGCCCTGGCTCTACTGCTGCAATATAACGGAGAGGACGTAATGAATCTCAAGGCTTTGAGGGAGAAGCTGGATGGACAGAGGGCTTAGATAGACCAAGCAGGGGCTGACATGGCGGTTTATTCTCATTCACAGCTAGGTATGTATGAACAGTGTCCCTTGAAATTTAAGCTTCGCTACCGGGACAAGATTAAGCGGGACATAGAAGGCATTGAAGCCTTCCTGGGAACGATGGTTCATGATACCCTGAAGAAATGCTATGACGACCTCAGGTTTACCAGAATAAACAGCTTAAGCAATTTGCTTGCTTACTACAACAAAATATGGCAGCAAAACTGGAACGACTCGATTGTTATCATGAAGCCAGAGCTGACCCAGGAGAACTATAGAGCTCTGGGAGAGAAGCTGATTGGAAACTACTATAACCGATATTCACCCTTTGATGCGGATATCACCATACAGACCGAGATGAATATTAGGTTTTCGCTGGACGACGAGAACAAATACAGGATGCAAGGTTACATAGACCGGCTGTCATGGACTCAGGATGGCACTTATGAAATTCACGACTACAAGACATCGGCTCACATGCCAGGGCAGGAAGATGCGGATGAGGACAGACAGCTTGGCTTATACCACATTGGAGTCCAGAAAAAATGGCCAGGTATCGAGAACATCAGGCTCATCTGGCACTATCTGGCTTTTGATGCCGAACTGGTTTCCTCCCGCACTCCCGAAGCTATCTCAAGCCTGATTGAAAGCACCAGTAGCTTAATCGATGAAATAGAGGCAGCGCAGGACTTCCCACCAAACGAGTCACGACTGTGTGACTGGTGCGAATATCCCGACCTCTGCCCACGGAGAAAGCACTTCTTCAAGGTGGAAGCTCTGCCAGTAAACGAATATCTCAACGAGCCGGGGGTGGTACTTGCCAATAAGTATGCAGCTCTCAAAAATCGGGAGTCGGTGATAAAAGACGAGATGGAGAAGGTGAGGGAGGCAATACTCGACTATGCCAAAAGGGAAGAGGTTGAGGTCATAAAAGGCAGCGGCTGCAAAGTAAAGGTCACCTTCGATGAGAAACTGAAATTCCCGGGCAAGCGGGATGCCGAGCGCCTGGAGCTGGATAGCATAATAAAAGAGGCCGGCAAATGGGACGAGGTTTCAGCGCTTGATACAACATCGCTTGTCAGCGTTGTTGAGAAAAGCCTGTGGAGCAAGGACTTGATTGATAGGGTTATAAAGTACGGCAGAATCGAGGAGACTCCCACCGTCCGCCTATTGAAACTGAAGGATGAGGAGAAGTAGCATAGGCAGGCGGCTCGCACAGAAAATGAGCCAGACAGTCCCTCTGCTTAGCAGGGAGCCCGTCAATTCTTCAACCTTACTTCACGGCTGCTGGCCTCAAATCAGGGCAGGTAACCCAATCGGTAATAGGCAGCAGCCTGCCCCTCTCAACCTTGAATATCAGGGTCTGAGTTGGCTCCGGCTTACGGGCAGTAAAGGTATATCTGGTCATTCCTTGAGGACAAAAATCCTCTAGATTGAGAAACTGGTCCCTCAATGTTATGCCACTCAGTTCATCCCAGCCTACCTCCTCAACAGCCTTATTCATGGCATAACAAACGGTGTATAGCTCAGCCCACTCAGCCAGGTAGCTCAGAGTCCTCTCCTCTGGTTTCCTATCATGCTTATAAAAAGCAGCAACCGCCGCAGCAACACCTTCAACTTCAGGCATCGACCAGGAAGCAAAGCTGCGAGCTCCAATCACCCCTTCGGCAAGCTCCCCCGCCTGCGCAACCGCCAGGTCATCCATCCCCCACGGGCCACAGGCACGATGAATCATGCCGGGAGTAGTATCATAAAGGTCTTGATTCAGCATACCTAGAGATGCAGCAGCTTCACTTACTACCTTCGGCCCATAGGCTAACGTATTGTCATACACCCAGTTAGCCCCAGCATTCTTTATCGCCGCCATCTGGGTAGACACATCCATATCATCAATATCAAAAACACCCTCATATACAATCTCGACGCCTTTCTGCGCCGCATAGTTGCGCACCGCATCAACCATTACCCCCCTGCCAAAGACGTTATCCCAGGTAAGGATAGCCAGCTTTACCTCTTGTCCGGTCTTTTTGGCCCAGTCCTCTGTCACCCAATCAATAAAGGCGCCTATAGAATCGGGATACGAGGGAATGGTAGAAAACGTGTACCCCGCTGGATAAATACAATCCCCGGACGCGCAGTTAGTAAAACAAAGTATCCCATCTTCCCTATGCAGCCTCCTCAACGTCTCACACCCGGCTGAGTCATAAATGACGTCGACTATGGGATAGGGCCTCGATGCCTTCAAAGCAGCATAAGCTTCCAGGGCAGTATCCAGGTCACCCTCAGTATCTCGAAACATATTAGCTATAGGCACCCCGTCAATACCTCCACCTTCTGTGTTAAACCACTCGGTAAAATCCTCGATACTGCTAACTACAGGCGCCGTAAACGCACCATAAGGTCCGCTCAGGTCACCAAGGTGATAAATGACAACCTTGTCCGGCTTACCTGTCAGCGGGGCTATAGCTGCACAACCACCTATCGGGGTCAATACTATAAACAATGCTGCTATCACCAGACCCAGCATACCAATATTTCTCCTGCTCATACACACCTCCTCTTTTTTTGAATTGAAGCCTCTCCAGGCTAGAGCAGCATACCTCAGCCTTTTCTTCTATTCTACCCTATCGTTGGCCAGTTGAACATACAGCAACTCAGATGGTTACAAAATCATATAACATTAACACGACAAGCACAACAATTCTTTGACACCCTATCCGCCTTTCTGTTAAACTGCCACCAAGTAGAGAAGCCCCCTAAGACCTTACCTTTTACAACTTCAATCGATGGCCTGATGGAGGTTTCTATCGGCGAAGAGATAGGAGAAGCAAGGAGAGACAAGATGAATGTAAGCTTAAGCGTAATCAAGGCTGATGTAGGTGGTTATGTCGGCCATTCCAGTTCGCACCCTGAAGTTCTAAACAAAGCTGAAGAGCACATGGCATCTGCCAAAAAGGCAGGACTACTCATCGACCATCACGTTACTAGATGCGGTGATGACCTCCAGTTAATAATGACCCATCAGCAGGGAGAAGATAATGACAAGATTCACAAGCTTGCCTGGGACACCTTCATCGCTTGCACCCAGGTAGCTAAAAAGCTAAAGCTGCATGGTGCCGGTCAAGACCTCTTAGCTGACGCCTTCGCCGGCAACGTAAGGGGCATGGGACCCGGAGTAGCTGAAATGCGGTTCGAAGAGCGTGCAGCCGAAACGATAATCATCTTCATGGCAGACAAAACCGCCTCTGGCGCCTGGAACTTACCCCTATACAAAATCTTTGCCGACCCCTTTAACACCATTGGCCTGGTTATCGCTTCCAATATGCACGGCGGTTTCTCCTTCGAGGTTCACGATGTCAAAGAGAGCAAAAAGATAATTTTCAATGCTCCAGAGGAAATCTACGATATACTACTTCTCCTTGGCGCACCTGGCCGCTATGCTGTTAAAGCCGTCTACCATCGAGAATCCGGCGAGATAGCCGCCTCTTCTTCCACCCAGCGTTTATCTCTGATGGCCGGCAGGTATGTTGGTAAAGACGACCCCGTGTGTATTGTCCGTTCCCAGGGAAAGTTTCCGGCTGTAGGTGAAGTTCTTGAACCTTTTGCTTCCCCAAATATAGTGGAGGGCTGGATGAGAGGTTCTCATCACGGTCCACTGATGCCAGTAGCCGTCAACGAGAGCAACCCTTCTCGCTTTGATGGCCCACCCCGCGTGATTGCCGCCGGTTTCCAGCTTTCCGGAGGCAAATTAATCGGCCCCCGTGATATGTTCGATGACCTGGCTTTCAATAACGCCCGGCAACAAGCAAACGATATTGCCGATATTCTGCGTCGCCTCGGGCCTTTCGAGCCTCACCGTCTGCCTCTAGAAGAGATGGAGTACACTACCATGCCTGAGGTTATGAAAAAGCTTGAGGGAAGATTCGAAAGCATTTAAACGGTGAGGGGGGAGGAAATGCCCAAGCTTCTCCTAGCTACTACCAACCAGGGTAAAGCCCGCGAATATCGCCACCTCCTTAAAGGGCTACCTTTCGAGCTGGTAACCCCGGCTGAGGAAGGCATAGATATATCTGTGGACGAGAAAAATACCAGTCTCGAGGAGAATGCCCGGCTAAAGGCTACTTCTTATGCCAGCTTGAGCCACCTTATCACCTTGGCTGATGACTCCGGGCTCGAAGTCGACGCCCTTGGCGGTGAACCTGGTATCCGTTCAGCTCGCTTCGCTGGAGACAAAGCCAGTGATAAAGACAGGGTGAAACACCTTTTAGCCAAACTAAGAGAGGTCCCCTGGGAAAAGCGAACTGCCCGCTTCAAATGCGTTATCGCTATAGCTGTCCCAGCAGGAGGAATAAAGCTATGCCATGGTGAGTGCCATGGCTTCATTACCTTCGAACCCAAAGGTAGCAGTGGCTTTGGCTACGACCCCGTTTTCTATTTGCCTGAATTTGACAAGACCATGGCCGAGCTTCCTCTGGAGACAAAGAACCAAATTAGCCACCGTGGCAGAGCTGCTCAAAAAGCATGCCAAATGCTGGAGCATCTTGCGGAGAAAGTCAAACCATGACCGGTATTTCCGACTCCTTCAATCGCCCTATCAACTACCTGCGCATCTCAGTAACCGACCGCTGCAACCTTCGCTGCATCTACTGTATGCCAGCCGAGGGCATTCGCCTCCTACCCCACAGCGAAATCCTCACTTACGAGGAGATTACCACAATCGCCAGACGGGCTGCTGAACTGGGTATTAACAAACTCAGGCTAACTGGCGGCGAGCCACTGGTCAGAGCCAACTTGCCTAACCTGGTAGCAATGCTGGCTGAGATAGACACAGTCGATGACATCGCCATGACCACCAACGGCACTCTCTTCAAGGACTATGCCCATGAGCTCAAACAGGCTGGCTTAAAGCGGGTCAACATCAGCCTGGATTCTCTGAACCAAGATAAGTTTGAGCTTATCACCCGCCACCGCAAGCTAAGCGAAGTGCTCCAGGGCATCGAAGCTGCTAAGGCTTGTGGGCTAAACCCGGTTAAAATCAATATGGTAGTTATGCGCGGTATAAATGATGATGAGGTTATGGACTTTGCCAATTTAACCATCACTGAAGGCTGGCATGTACGTTTTATCGAGCTAATGCCCTTCGCCATAGATAACCCACCAGAATGCCATTCAACAGGTGGCAAGGCTGATCTCCACTGTCAATTCATGTCCGCCCATGAAATAAAGGAGCAGCTCAGCAGTTTAGGAGAACTAGAACCCTGTCTACCTATCACTGGCAATGGCCCAGCCAAATACTTTCGCTTTTCTAAAGCTAATGGTACTATCGGTTTCATCACCCCAATTAGTGAGCATTTCTGCTTCAACTGCAACCGCATCCGCCTTACTGCTGAAGGTAAACTCCGCCCCTGTCTTCTCAGTGATGAAGAGATTGACATCCGCCAGCCGCTACGTCATGGCGCCTCAACTGAAAAACTAAAGCAGGTCATAGCAGAGGCTATTCAGAAGAAGCCCAGAAAGCACCATTTGTCTCAAGAGCCTGGCCCGAAGAAACGCTTCATGTCTCAGGTAGGAGGTTAAAGATGAGTACACCATCAGATATCCGAATGGTAGATGTCAGCGAGAAACCAGTTACCACCAGGGAAGCTGTAGCTAAAGGCAAGGTAGTGATGCAAGCTTCAACCTTAAGCCTGCTCAAAGAAGGCAACTTACCTAAAGGAGATGCTTTGGCCACCGCTCGTATCGCCGGCATCATGGCAGCCAAAGAAACCCATCGCCTTATCCCCCTATGCCACCCGCTTCTTATTGACGACATCGATATTGAATTCTCTCTGGACGAACAAGCCTCGGCAGTAGAGATTACAGCTACGGTTAAGGGCAGCGGCAAAACTGGCTTCGAGATGGAGGCGTTAACCGCAGTGACTATAAGCGGCTTGACCATTTACGACATGTGCAAAACTGTAGACTCAACGCTCCGCCTGGAGAATATCCGTCTCGCAAGAAAAAGCGGTGGCAAAAGCGGCGCCATTGTCCTAGAATAATCAAAAAACAATTGACTTACCCTAGACAGCAGAGTATACTCTTGATACTATAATCGCGGGGGGTATCCCATGAAATTATCCTGTCTTCAAGAAAATCTTAATAAGGGGTTGGGCATCGTTGGTAGAGCTGTAGCTACCAGAACCACCCTACCCATCACTCAAAATGTCTTACTAGCCACCGACCAGTCACGCCTCAAGTTAGCTGCCACCAATCTTGAAATGGCCATCACCTACTGGACTGGGGCTAAAGTGGAGGAGGAAGGTGCCATTACCATCCCCGCACGGCTTCTCTCTGAATTCGTCAGCTCCCTTCCCAATGACCATATTAACATGACGCTTACTCAGCACAGCCTGCAGCTCAAATGCGCCCGCTTCGAAGCTCGAATCAATGGCCTTGATGCTGAAGATTTTCCACCGATTCCTCAGGTTAGTGATGGTATAGCTACTAAAATTGAAGCCGAATCCCTGAGAAAAGGAATCAGTCAAGTCGCCTTCGCCGCAGCTACTGAAGAATCTCGCCCTGTGCTTACCGGTGTCCAGGCCGAGTTCGATGGAGATAAACTCACCCTGGCTGCTGCTGATGGCTTCAGATTAGCCGTCCATAATGCTCCTCTCCTGTCACCAGTCAGCGATAAGACTGCCGCAATCATCCCGGCACGAGCCCTCAACGAACTGAATCGCTTCCTCAGTGACCAGGAAGAGCCAGTTGAAATCACTCTAAATCAGCAAAAGAGCCAAGCCCTATTTTGCCTCAAGAATATAGAGATGGTCTCCCAGCTTATCCAAGGCGCTTTCCCCAATTATTCCCAACTCATCCCTGAAAGCTATACTACTCGGGCTGTTGTTGACGTCGCTGAGTTCCTGCGAGCCACCAGAATGGCTTCTATTTTCGCCCGTGATGGCAGCGGCATCGTCCGCCTGATTATGACCCCTGGCACTGAGCTCACCCCGGGCAAACTCAATATCTCAGCCCGGGCTGAAGAAATTGGCGACAATGTTGGTGAAATCGATGCTTTAATTGACGGGGAGCCAGCCAAGATTGCCTTTAACGCCAAATACCTCTCGGAGGTCTTAAGTGTTCTCCATCAAAATCAAGTCGCCCTGGAAACCACTACCTCATCCAGCCCCGGCGTACTCCGTCCTGTCGGCGTCGACAACTATATCCACATCGTTATGCCCATGTTTGTTCAATGGTGACAAGCCAGCAAGCCACTGTTGTTATTCCTCCCTTAGATGGGGAAGTCTGGGCAGAGGCAGCTAGCGTTAGCTGGTAATAAGACTGCAGCCCCTGAACAAAGACAGCACACTAAAAGGAGGTAAACGCTCGTGGAGCTTAATTTAAAGGGAAGGGTTGCGCTGGTCACAGGAGCCGCCAAGCAGCACGGCAACGGCAGGGCAATTGCTCTTACCTTAGCTGAAGAGGGGGCGGATGTAGCCTGTGCTGATATTGATATTGATAATGCCAGGTCAGTAGCTGAAGAAATAAAGGGCATGGGAAGAAGGTCTATAGCCGTAAAGGTAGACCAAACTGCCCCCGAGCAGGTAAAGGCAGCAGTAGCCAAAATAGGAGAGGAACTGGGGCCTATTGATATTCTCGTAAACAATGCCGCCGTAAGTAGCGTCGGCCTTATTAGCAAGGAGCAAACGCCTCCGTGGGAAAAGGTAATAAGCATCGACCTCTCAGGCCCTTACTATTGGACGAGAGAAGTATTCGATTCTATGGCTGAAAGAAAATGGGGCCGGATAATAAATATCTCCTCTCTGGCTGGAGAGCTGGGAGGTTTCGGTCAATGTGGTTACTCAGCAAGCAAAGGCGGCATCGTCTCCCTGGCCAAGACTGCGGCCCTGGAAGGAGCCAGATATGGCATAACAGCCAATGCTGTAACGCTGGGAACTATCGCCACTGACATGTTTGACACGATACGGCCAGATATGCAGGAGCGACTTATTAAAAGGACACCGATGCGCAAGCTCGGTGAACCTCAGGATGTAGCAAATATAGTAGCCTTTTTGGCTTCGGACAGGGCTAAGTTTATCACCGGGGCAAATATTATAGCCGACGGCGGCTTTAGCCTTTTTGTGTTCTAAAAATCAATCCGACAGGACTATCTTTTAGCCGTGATGCTCTTCCACCACGACTGCACTAACCCGGGAACATTGCAAAATTTCTGATAGGAGGCCCCGGTCAGAAGATAGCTCATGAGGTCAAGCTCACCTTGTGGTATAATTTCTGAGAAAGTCAGAAGATAGCACACATCATTTTGAGATATGGATTTTTGGGAGTCAATCTTAAGTAACAAAGTGCTGCTGGTCCCCTTGGTTGCCTGGTGCATAGCTCAGGTAATAAAGGTCATCATCGCCTCAATAAAAGAAAGACGCTTCGCCTTATCCTGCCTGGTTACGATGGGTGGTATGCCCAGCTCACATACCACGTTAGTCTGCGCTTTGGCTACAACTGTGGCTATAGTTCACGGTGTTGGCTCAACCATCTTCGCTATCGCCGCCTTTTTAGCCATAATAGTTATGTTAGACGCTGCGGGGGTGCGGCAGACAGTAAGCATCCAGTCCACCATCCTCAACCGCATGCTGGATGAGCTTTTTAAGGGAAAACCAGCATTCGAACAACGCGTGCGAGAGCTCATAGGACACACCAAGTGGGAGGTCATAGCTGGAGCTATACTGGGTATACTCTTCGCTTTGGTATTGGCATAAAAGTGATGACTAGACTGCTCCGGAATTAAAACGAGGAGGAGGATAAAATGCCTGATCTAGAATTGCTGACATCATGCTTGATCTTTCTAGGCATCGCCTGGACTCTGCCGTGGAAAGGGGTAGCTCTGTGGAAAGCTGCTGGCAACAAGCACTTATGGTGGTTTGTAGCTCTGTTCTTGCTTAATACCCTGGCAATCCTGGAGATAATCTACATCTTCGCCTTCAGTAAGAGAAAAGAGTCAACACCAGAGGCTGCCTGAATCCTAAAGCCTATTCCCGGATATCCAGGAGCGGAAGCAGTGCTCTCGTTCAGATAGATTAGTGACATGGTATTACTCGGAACGTAGCATATCTTGCCCCTCTTTGTCATTGTCATTGCGAGGCACAACGTGCCGTGGCAATCTCAGTGGGGTTGTGGGGGGCCCTTGGTGGGTTGTTCCCCCCTTTGCCGCCCACCGCCGAGTTTGCTTCGTCGCCTGCGGCTCCTCGCAATGACGGAGAGATATGTCGAGATTGCTTCGCGGAGTTCGCCCCTGAGCCAGAGATTCTTCGCTGCCCCTTCGCTGCACTCAGGGCTTCGGCTCACCAGAATGACACGAGGCGAAGGGCTCGCAAAAACAGTATGGTCAGTGCTTTTAGCAAGGCTGGGTTGCTTCGCTGCCTGCTTCGTCACTTTGTTCCTCGCAGCTTCGGCTCGCAATGACATTCCTCGCACTACATGTTTTGAAGCACGATAAAATGGACACAGCCTTGGCCTGCTTGCTATACTTATAAGGTTCAGTGAAGCTAAAAGTTTGGTTTCTCGAAACTAGGCCCCAGTTTTTACTCCTCTCCGTAGTGCTGGCATTCCTGGGTACCTGCATGGCCTGGCATGATGACTCCTTTCACCTCGGTCATGCTCTATTAGCTTTTGTGGGGCTGCTTTTGTGCCATATCAGCGTTAATGTACTTAACGACTACTTTGACTACAAAAGCGGAATAGACC
>Ga0265596_1000550_pt1 | contig 21645 bp, 15 predicted proteins | sample saktaG_FD_190143 | JGI IMG/M metagenome (GOLD analysis project Ga0265596, IMG submission 190143) | Saline water microbial communities from Sakinaw Lake, British Columbia, Canada - sak_2013_06_06_60m | ecosystem: Environmental > Aquatic > Non-marine Saline and Alkaline > Saline ...
AAAATTACCTCTATTGATCTTATTTATATTGCGGGAGCTGGAGCTTCAATATTAATGTTTATTTTTATAGGTTGGATTAGAAAAGAGGTGTGGAAATCAAAATTAGAGTCTGATCAAGAGAAAGGAAAAAAAAGAGCTGAGAATTTAGGTACCGCCCTGGATTTGGGTCAAACTGTTACTGATGTTATGGCTGGGCAGTAAACCCTTTAATTCTTAAATCTTTTTATTCCAACAACCTTAAAAACATTATTTTCTTATTAATTTTATGAAAAGAGGAATATTTATTGCAAGTATTTTAGTATTATTTTTAGTGATTAGTTTATTCTCACTCTTTATTATAAATGCTGAAGATATTGACGGAGTTGTTAGTGTTGTAGATAATGAAGATGGAGGAGATTCAGGAGGGGGAAGTTCTGGAGGTAGTTTATCAACAAGTTCAAATCTTGTTGAAAATATTGAAAATTATTCAGGAGAAATAGATCCTGAAACAGGATTGCCTAAGAAGATTTTAGATCCAATGAAAAAAGTTGAAGAAGGAAAAAAAAGACTTGAAGATAGTGAGAAAAGAGAATCTTGGTTTAAGGAGATATTAACAAATTTTGGTAGGAATAAATTTGTAGTTGTGACTAAAGATGTTAGTGGGAAGTTTTTTAGTTTTTTTGATTTTTATTGGGGTATTACTTTAAAAACTGAATTTTCCTGGGCTCTTGGTTTTTTTATATCTTTTTTAATTTGGTTGTTGTTAGTTGTTATTATTACAATTGTTTCAAAAGATATTTTTGATAATTGGTTATTTGGTATAGTAACTGGAATTGTTGTTGCTTCTTTAAGTGGTATTTTTGGAGTTATATCTGTTGCTGCTAATATTATCTTGACTATGGTTACAAGTTTGTTGGGTTTGACAATATTTTTTATAATTGTTATTGCAATTATAGTTATAGTTGGAAAATTAATGAAAAAGTTTAGGAAACAGTCTGAGGAAGAAGAGTTAGATGAAGCAAAAAGGGAGACTATTTCAGCAGGAAAAGTTGGTAAAAGTTTTTTAGAAGTATTTAAAGGAAAGTAATTTAAAATATCTTGTATTTAAAATACTTTTGATGGTTGGGATTTCATCTCAAATTTTTTCAATCCCCTATAAATTAACCCACCCCCCCTCCCAAATTAATCCACCCCCCCTTAATTAAGGGATTGAAAAAATGAGTCAAGAGTTTATTTGAGATGAAGCTGATAGTTGGGATATAGATAGTAATCTATTCTAAAACAAAGTCCTCTGAGCAGCCTGCTTTTTGAGATTCTCAAGTTTTTCTAATTGGTTGTTAATTCTTTTTTCTGAGAATTCATATTTTAATAAAATTTCTTTGATTTTTTCTGGGTCAAGTTTTGGAAATTCTATTTCAGGGTTTTTGATTATTTCAGGGTTTTGAATTTCATCATAGATTAGTTGCCAGTCAAAGTCTATTTTATATTTGCTGTATTTTTCATCTTGTTCAATTGCTTTGAATATTTTTTCTTTTGTTTTATATTCTTGCACAATTTTTAATGATTTTTTTGGGCCTAGGCCTTTTACTCCTCCTTGATTATAATCTGTTCCACAAAGGATTCCTAAACAGATTAATTGTTCTTGGTTTATTTTTAATTCTTGAAGAACTTCTTTAAGTTCAATTATTTGTGGAAAGACTTCTCTATATCCTGAAATTGTTTTTCTTTTTCTTGCTAAACTTAGATTTTGTATTAAAAGGGGTGCTTTAAACATTAAGCAGTCATAGTCTTGAGATGAAACAGCATAAATGTCTTTTTTTTGTGCTAAGTAAGATGCTTGTGATTCTCCTTCTGATGGTGCTTGGATTATTGCGATTCCCATTGCTGTTAATAATTCTTTGCTTTCATTGATTTTTTGTTCATCTAATGAAGTATCTGCTCGAGCATATTTCCCCATTGATTCTATATCTTCTTCAGATAAAGCTTTTTCATATTTTTCTTTTGCTTGTTCTTTTGCTTGTTTTCTTTTTTTCCATGTTTGTTGTTTTAAGGCAGGGGCTTCACCATCAAAAACATAAATTAGTTTAATGTTTTCAAGAATAAGATTTATATTTCTGTAAAATAATCCTGAGATGTGAGATGTGATGTTTCCTTTAGAATCTTTTAAGGGTGTTCCATCTGGTTGTCTTATTGTTGTAAGAAATTGATAAATTGCATTAAATGCATCTACTGCAATTGTTTTGTTTTTTAGGTCTTGAAAAGTTATTTCTTTTTTTGAAATTATTTCAGATATTTGCAAACCCATTTTCATGGATTGAAAGTAGGGAGGGTTAATAAAATTAATGATTATCTTGGTTTAATTGCTCTTTGAAATCTTTATGATAAAGATTCTCCTTGATTGGGGACTGAATTATCTTGAATTATTATTTTTTTAGGGGGTGTTGTTATGTTGCATGTAGAGGGTAGTTTTTTTTCTAACTCTTGTTTTAAATAATTTAAAGTTTCTCTAAGATATTCTTCAGGAGTTTCATTATCATCAGAAGGTTGATTATAAGTATCTTCAAATTTTGTTGTGTAAATTGGATTTTGATGATTTCTTGTACTTCCTATTGTTTCATTAAATTCAAACCAATAAGAATATTCTTGAGTAGTTCCTTTATTTGTTGATATTGGCCCTTCTACATCCCCTTTTATTTCAATATTTGTAAGTTGTCCTAGTTCTATAGAATCTTTATAAGCTTGTTTAACCCATTCAATAAATACACTATAATTATCTGTTGTTAAATTTCCTTGTTTTCTTGGATAATTAAGTCCATGTTTTGGACAGCTTCTAATTACTACATTTACTTTTTCTTCAAGGGTTGGTTCCATATTATTTTTATAGAAAACCTATTTTTAAACCTTTCGATTGTTGTTACTTTAGAGTGATTTGTTGTTAGGAGTTATCTTTTAGAAAATCTTTTTAAAAATTGTTTTAAAGCTTGATAACTAAAAAGAGAAACTTCTGTTATTGTAAAATCAAATTGATGACTTCCTAGTCCCAAAATATCTCCTGGTTTTATGTTTGAAATTTTGTCAGCAAGTTTTTGTTTATTAACAGAAGTTCCAAGGGTGCTTTCTAAATCTTTTATTTGATAACCATCTTCAACTTCATAAATTTCACAGTGAACTCTTGAAATATCTGGATAAAGAATGATTAAATCATTATTCTCTCTTCTTCCTATTCTTAGTTGTTTTTCTTTAAAAAACCCTTGAAAACTTGCACCATATGCTTTATTATGTAATGTTACTTTTTTCATTGTTTTTATAATGTTTTTTTATTTTTATATATTTATATTATATACCAATCATGCCTTTATATTTTACAAATAGTTTATGAACCTGTCTTTCAGTATCTTCATTGTATATTTGATTAAATAATTCTTCATGGTTTTCAGGAGATTCTCTTATTAAATAATATAAAACAGCTGATGGAGGTGTTGGAGCTATAACATGGCTTTTTTCTAATTCTGGGATTGGAAGATTTATTTCCCAGATTTTCATTAATTTATGGGTTTGTTTATTTTTAATAATCTCAGGTAATCTTTTTTTTCTATTATTGATTCTTCTTTTACAAGCATCATAAGGACTTTCTTGTTCTGATACTTGTCTAGGGAATTTATTTGTCATGGGTTTTATTAAAAATAAGTCTTTAAAAATATTTGTATTGAGAATTTTTAAATTGTATTTTTTCAAAATTCTCAAAGAAGAACTCAGAGAACAAGTTCTCTGATTCATTCAACTCTAAGGGAGTTGAAGACTTTGCTGTGATTTCTCTAGGAATTAAAATTCCTAGTCCTTCAACTTTCACAAGTTGAAGTTTTCAGAAATATCAATAATGCAAAGTTCTCTATTAACAACTTTTAAATAATGATTTGTTGTTTGATATTTATGGATAAGGAAATTAATTTTATTCCAATTGATTATGATTATTTTGATTTTCAGGGAAAGAATTATGCAAAAATAGTTGGGCGAAGTGATGATGGAAAAAGGGTTTGTATAATTGATAATTGTGATATTTATTTTTGGGCTGTTTTAAAAGATAAAATTAGTAATAAGAGGATTGAGGAGATTTGTAAGAAAATTAATAAGATTCAAATTGAAAAAAGTGGAAGAGAGAGTGGAGTTATTAAAACAGAGGTTTGTGATAAAAAGTTTTTAGGGAAAGATGTTAGAGCAATAAAGATTTTTATTTCAAATTATAAAGATGCTCATGCAATTGCAGATAAAATTGGATTTAAAGAAATAAATAAAAGAAGAGAATATGACTTGGGTTTTATTAGTAAGTATATTTTAGAAAGAAGAATAAAGCCTTTGAAATGGTATGAGATTAAAGGAGAGGTTTTGAATAATTCTTTTGAGTTTGGAGGTATTGATAATAATTTAGATGTTGATTTGTGTTTGAAGGTTGAGAGTATTGAAGAGGTTGATGAAAAAGATGGAAGAGTGTTTAAGCCAAGAATTTTAGCTTATGATATTGAGACAGATGAATTTGAAATTGGAAAAGGTCAGGTATTAATGATTTCATTGGTTGGTGAAAATTATAAAAAAGTTTTGACTTGGGGAAGGAAAAGCAAGAAAAGTTTTGTTGAAAGTTTTAAAGATGAAGAAGAGATGTTAGAGAAATTTGTGAAATATGTTAAAGAATATGAACCTGATATTTTAACTGGTTATTTTTCAGATGGTTTTGATTTGCCTTATCTTCGTGCTAGGGCAGAGAAAAATAAAATAAAATTAGGGTTGGGAATTGATGGTTCGCAACCGAGTTTTTCTCGAGGTCGTTTATTAACTGGTAAGATTAAGGGAATTGTTCATATTGATTTATTTAGATTTATCAAAGTTGCTTATTCTCAGTATTTGCAGTCAGAAACCCTGGGTTTAAATGATGTTGCTAGTGAGTTATTAGGAGAGAAAAAAGCAGAATGGATTCATAAGCATTCATCTAAAATTAAAGAAAAAGAATGGGAAGATTATTTTGAATATAATTTGCAAGATTCTGTTTTAACTTATGGGCTAGCTGAAAAAATTTGGCCTGATTTATTTGAATTTACAAGGATTATACAAGAACCTTTATTTAATGTTTCAAGGGATTCAATGTCTGCTCAAGTTGAGAATTACCTTATTCATAATTTAGATAGATTTAATGAAATTGCTGAAAAAAGACCTGTTCATGAAGAGATTGGTTTGCGTAGAGAGGAGGAGAGATATGAAGGTGCTTTTGTTTTACAGCCAAAACCAGGACTTTATGAAAATATTGTTTTTTTTGATTTCACAAGTATGTATGCTTCTGTTATTGTAAGTTTTAATTTATCAAAGTCTAGTTTTTTAGAAAAAAAACAAAAAAATTCTGTTGAAGTTGATTTAGGGCATGATAAGAAAAAGATTTATTTTTCCAAGGAAAAAAGTTTTTTTTCTGAGATGTTGGAAGGGATAATTAAAAAAAGAAAACAATATAAAAAAGATTATAATAAAAATCCAAGTGGAATTTTAAAGGCTCGGAGTAATGCATTTAAGCTTCTGGCAAATGCTGCTTATGGTTATCAAGGTTTTTTTGGTGCTCGTTATTATTGTTTAGAAGCTGCTGCTTCTACTGCTGCATTGGCTAGAAAATGGATAAAGGAAACTATTGAGAAAATTAAAGATAAAGGTTATGAAGTAGTTTATAGTGATACTGACTCGATTGCCTTGCTTATGGATAAGAAAAGTAAAAAAGATGTTTTAAGTTTATTAGAGAGTATTAATAAAAAACTTCCAGGAATTATGGAGCTTGATTTAGAAGGATTTTTTAAAAGAGGAATTTGGGTTACAAAAAGAACAGGTGATTTTGGTGCTAAGAAAAAATATGCTTTGATTGATGGAGATGGAAAAATTAAAATTCGTGGATTTGAGACTGTTAGAAGGGATTGGTGTAATTTAGCTAGGGAAACTCAGAATAAAGTTTTGGAAATGATTTTAAAAAATGGGAATGAGAAAAAAGCTTTAGAATATGTTAAAGATGTTGTTAATAAGATTAAAAAAAGAAAGATTGATTTAGATAAGTTAATTATAAAGACTCAACTTAAAAAATCAATTGAGGAGTATAAATCTGTTAGTCCGCATGTTTTAATTGCTCGTCGTATGAGGGAGCAAGGTTTGCCTGTGAATATTGGAATGTTAATTGAATATTATATTGCTGAAACTAAAGATACTAGAAAAAGGGTTTTAGTTAGAGACAGGGCTAAAATGCCTTATGAAGAAGGAGAATATAATATTGAATATTATTTGAAAAATCAAATTTTACCTGCTGTTGAAAATATTTTTGAAGTTTTTAATGTTGATGTTAATGAATTAGTTGAAGGGAAGAAGCAGATGTTGTTAGGCGACTTCTAGCAATAAGAGTATTATAAATTAAAGGTAGCTTGTTGTTGGAAGGAGTTGATTTTTAGATAAATATTTAAATAAGTTTTTGTTTTTATTAGAGAGGTGTTTGGTTAAATGAAAAACATAAACAAGAAAATAAAAATATTTAGTTTGGTTTTTTCACTGCTTGTTTTAGGATTGCTTGTTTATTCTATTTTTAATTATAGTTTTTTAAAAAATCAGATAAATGATAATTTAAATAATCAAGTTATTAAGTATGGGTATATTGCTGTTTTTGTTTTGTCGTTTTTGTTGGAAATTTCTCCTCAACCTTTTGCCAGTGCTATTATCCCTTTTGCAAATGGGATGGTTCTTGGATTGGATTATTATTCTCTTTTGATTTCAACTATCTTAGGAGTTATTACATCAAGTTTTGCTGGTTATTTTCTTGGGATTTATTTTGGTAAAGAAATTGTTTTGAAATTTACAGGAGAAGAAAATTATGAAAAATATTATAGAATTTTTAAAAAATATGGTAAGTTTGGAATGGCTCTTATTGCTATAACCCCTCTTCCATATTTTCCAATTATTGCAGGAGTTTTTAAAATGGATTTTTTTGATTTTGTTTTTTATGCTGTAATTCCAAGAGTTGTTTATTTTTTTGTTTTTGGATATGTTTTGAATTTGTTTTTTTGAAATTTAAAATAAATTAATTTCATCATCATAAACTATACCGTTTTTTGGTTCAGGATCACAATCAGGACAATAAGGGATTGACTGAGTTTTAACTTCTCCTGTTCCAGCACCTCTCATTCCCCTAACCCATACTGAATTATGAACTATTTTTTCTAATTTTATTCCTTCACATCTCTCGCAACCTGGAAAAAAAGATTCAAAAGGGTCTTTTAATAAAACAATTCTTGCAAAACCTTCTACTGCTCTTAGAATATTTCCTTTTCCTTTAATTTTTTTAAAATCTCTTCTATTAATAGAATCCCATAATTCTTCATTAAACCAACCTTGATTTAAAGCTTGATCATAAAAATCATAGAGTTGTTTTTTTAAATTTCCTTTTTGCATTGTATATTTTGCTGCTTCTAATCCTATTTGCAATGCACACATATTTTGATTTTTTTCACATTGAGAATAATTTGGACAAATATCCTGCCCTCTTTCTTTAGCTTGAGAAACAGTCAATAGATTTCTATCAAAATAATTAATTACACAAGGAGTACCTTCCTCTATTAATTTTAATTCTCTTTTTGTCATTTCACTCACCTTTAAAACTAATCATAGAATAAACAGGCCAGTTTATTAGTTTTTCTCTGCCTTTTAGATCATCTAATTCAATTATAAATGCTATTTCATGGATTTTTCCTTGAAGTTTTTCTATTAATTGAGCTGCCGCTTGAGCTGTGCCTCCTGTTGCAATTAAGTCATCTATAAGCAAAACATTATCATTTGGTTTAATAGCATCTTTATGAATTTCAACTTTATCTATTCCATATTCTAATTTATATTCTTGAGAAATTGTTTCTGCAGGAAGTTTGCCTGGTTTTCTTATTGGTATAAAAGGAAGGTTTAGTTTTTGTGATAAAATTGCTCCGAGAATAAATCCTCTTGATTCTATTCCTGCTATTGAGTTTAAGTTTTTATTTTTATATCTGTTGTAAAGAATTTCAATAACTTTGTTCATTGCTTCTGGTTCTTTTAATAAAGTTGTGATGTCTCTGAACATTATTCCTTGTTTTGGCCAGTTAGGAATTGTTCTTATTTTTGATTTAATAAAGTCATGGTCTTTTTTTGCTATTTTTGGTATGATTTGAAGAAGAAGTTGTTTGACTTTTTCTGCATTTTCTTTCATTGTTTTCATAACCATTGCAAATGTAACTGGTTCTTCATCTTCTTTCCAGCAGTCGTAGTCTGTTGACATTGCAATTGAAGCATAAGGTATTTTTAATTCATTTGCTAATGCTATTTCTGGGAAGGTTGTCATTCCTATAATATCTGCAAAAGTTTTAAACATAAAACTTTCTGCTTTTGTTGAAAATCTTGGGCCTTCAATTATTGCAATGGTTGCGTTTTTATGATATGGGAAGTTTAGGTTTTTAGATTCATTTATTAATAATTCTCTTAATTCTTTTGAAAAAGGTTCTGACATTTGAGGATGTTTTACTTCTCCATATTTGTCAAAGAAAGTGTTTTTTCTGAATTTTGTGAAATCAATAAACTGGTCTGGGAAAACTAAGTCTCCTGGTTTTATTTCTTGTTTTAATGAACCTACTGCACTTGTTGCTATGATGTGTGTGCATGCTTCTTGTTTTAATGCATGGATGTTTGCTTTGAAATTTATTTTTGATGGAGATATTTCATGTTTTTTTCCATGTCTTGCTAATATACAAACATCTACTCCTTGAATTTTACCGCAACTTAATTTTGAAGAAGGTCTTCCATAAGGAGTCATAATTTGTTTTTCTTGATAATCTTCTAAAAGTCTTGGGTCATCTAAACCAGAACCTCCAATTATACCTATTTTTACCATTTGTAATTTGAGGAGGTTTTTGTTTTTAAGGATTTATTAAATGAGAAATATAGTTTAGAGGAGATATCAGAAGATTTAAAAACTTGTTTTTGTTTGTACAGTTGAAAATGGGGTTGTTAGGAAAATTACTTGGAAGGAAAAGTCCTTTAGAAAAAAAGATAGAGGGACTTGTTTATGATATTGCTGGACTTCCTGTTGGAAAACCTCTTGCAAATGCTCAAAAAAAACTCGCTCGTCTTTATCAGGATGCGGGAATGGTTGTCGCTGCTAGTAATGTTTATGTTGATTTAGCAAAAACTTGTGGGTATTTGGGGGATAAAGACTTATCTCAAGAATATGATAGAATTGCTGAAAGTATTAAACCTCAACCAATAGCTATCCTCACAACATCTCTATTATTAATCATAGCAAGCATATTAGTTTTTTCAATAAACATAACTGGAATAACTGGAAATGTTATTGGAGGTTTAGATAAAACAACTATGAGTTGGATTGGAATAATTCTTTTTGTTTTAGGAATAGGAATTTTATATTGGTTGAGAAGAAAATCAAAGTGTTGTGATATGGGGAAAAATAAGAAAGCTAAGAAAACTAAGAAGAATAAGAAAGTTGAAGTAGAAAAAGTTAAAGTAAAAAAGCTTGGAAAAAAAGAAAGTAAAAAAACTAAAAAGAAAAAATAGTTCTGTTGATATTTAATTAATATTATTGGCTTCGTGCCCGACTTCGTCAGGGCACTTTACAAAATACTAATAAGTGCAAATTTTAAATAAAGGTTCTTGAACTCTTAGCTTTTTTATTTTTAATAAAGTGGAAATATGGAATGTAGATGAATAGAGGAGATAAAGGAATGTCACTATATCTGGAATTTCTAAAGATTTATTAATTAGATAATTTATTTTAATTTATGAAAAATTATGAGCCAAAAGAAAAATTTGTTAAGAGAATGCAGGAGTTACTTGGAAGTGAGAAAGATGTTGAGGAATTTTTTAAAGTTGCAAAAACCAGGTCTAAGAAAGCAATTAGAGTAAATACTTTGAAAATAAAACCTGATGATTTGATTGAGAGGTTGATTGAAAAGGGTTGGGAAGTTAAACAGGTTTTTTCAAATTATCCTGAGATTTTAGTTGTAGAGAATAGGTTGGGGCCTGGAGAATTAGGAAATTCAAAAGAGCATATATTAGGATATTATTATGTTCAGGAAATTACAAGTATGATGCCTGTTATTGCTTTAGGTTTAAATGAAGATGATAAATTTTTAGATTTATGTGCTGCTCCTGGAAGTAAAACTACGCAAGCATGTGCTTTAATGAAAAATAAAGGTGTTGTTATTGCTAATGAGATTGATTTAAAGAGAGTAAATATTTTAAATTTTAATTTACAAAGATGTGGTGTGACTAATTCTGTTGTTAGTTGTCATGATGGGAATGAGTTAGTTGAGAAACTTCAGAAATTAGGTTTTAAATTTAATAAAATTTTAATTGATAGTTCATGTTCTGATGAGGGGAATATTAGATGTAATCCTAAGACTTTTTTAGAATGGAGTGAGGGGTTGTTGAAGTCATTATCACGAAAACAAAAAAAGATTGCTGGAAGTGCTGTTGAGTTATTAGAAAAAGGAGGAGAAATGATTTATTCAACTTGTACACATTCTCCTGAAGAAAATGAAGAAGTTGTTCAGTATCTATTAGATAATTATGATTTGGAGATTTTAGATATTAAATTGCCTTTGAAAGTAAGAAAAGGGTTAGTAGAGTGGAGAGGTAAAAAATTTAATTCTGATATTAAGAAGGCAGTTAGAATTTATCATCATGATAATGATATGGAAGGATTTTTTTTATGTAAGTTGAGGAAGGGGGGTTAGATTTTTATATTGCTTTTTCTTAACTTTTATATGAAAAAACCTTTTGCTAAACCTAATCCTGGAGATAGTGTTGAAGTTGTTGTCAATGGGAAATCTGAAAAAGGAATTTTACTTGAGAGTCATGATGGGGGGATTTTATTATTAAAATTAAAAAATGGTTATAATATTGGTTTTAAAAAAGAAGATATTTATGAAATTAAAGTTATTGAGAAAGAAAAGAAAAAGAGAGAGGAAGATGAAATGAAATTAAGTGGGAAAAAACCTTTAATTGATTTTATTATGACTGGTGGGACAATATCTTCTAAACTTGATCCAAAAACAGGTGGAAATAGCTGGTTAATTAATAGTAAGGAGTTTTTTTCTGTTTATCCTGAAATTTTTAAAATAGCTGATGTTAGGATTATAAATCCTTTTATGAAAGCAAGTGAGGACATGGATTCAAAAGATTGGATAAGGTTAGCTAAAATTGTTGGAAAGTCTTTAAATGATTCTCAAGTTAAAGGAGTTATAATAAGTCATGGAACTGATTTTTTGCATTACACTGGTTCTGCACTTTCATTTATGCTAGGAAAATTAAATAAACCTGTTGTTTTAACTTATTCTCAGAGAAGTTCTGATAGGGGAAGTTCAGATAGTAGATTGAATTTAACTTGTTCTGCTCATGCTGCTTTATCTGATATTGCTGAAGTTATGTTAGTTGGACATGCTAGTATTAATGATGATTATTGTTATGCTTTGCAGGGAAATAAATGTCGTAAGATGCACAGCTCTAGAAGAGATACATTTAGACCAATAAATTGCAAGCCAATTGCTAAGATTTGGAATAATGGAAAAATTGAGATGATTAGAAGTAATTTTAATAAAAGAAATAAAAATAAAATTAAAGTTGATGCTGTGTTTGATAATAAAATTGGAGTGATTAAATTTTATCCTGGGCAGGACCCTAAAATTTTAGATTATTATAAAAAAAATGGTTATAAAGCAGTTATTATTGAGATGAGTGGTTTAGGGCATGTTAATTTACAAGGAAAAAATAATTGGTTGCCTGTTTTAAAAAAAGTTATTTCAAAAGGACTTTATGTTTATGCTGTTTGTCAAACAATTTATGGTAGATTAGATCCTTATGTTTATAGTGGTGGTAGAAAACTGCAGGAAATTGGTGTTGTTTATTTAAAAGATATTTTATCTGAAACCGGTTTTGTTAAATTAGGTTGGGTTTTAGGACACAAAATTTGGAGAGGAAGTGTTGCTACTAAACTTAAAATGTTGGAGAATGTTGCTGGAGAGTTTAATAACCGGTTGGGAGAGGGATTTTTGGTTTAAATATTTTAAAAGTAGATAGAAATAGGGGGAGAAGGGGAGGTTTTTAGAATAAATTCAAAATGAAAACAAAATATTGGATTTGGATTGTAATATTTATTTTAATGATTTTTTTTATGATATTTAGATTTGGAGGGGAAGATTCTTGGATTAAAGATAAAAGAGGGGTTTATATTGAACATGGTGTTCCTTCTAATGTTCCTGAATATGTTAAAGAGCAGCAAGATGCTATTTTATGTGGTTTTGGATTGTTTGATGAATTTAAGAAAACTGATGAAGAGATTTTAAGTCAGTGTTTAGGTGCTTGTATGAATTATGCTGTTGATATTGTTCATGTTCCAAGGATCGATAAAGATGATTTAATTGAAAATCAGTGTTTGGAGTATGAGGATGGAGGGGTTGGTCATTTTATTGAATTAAATAAAAAAAGGAATATTATTAGAATTGTTTAGTTTGTTTTTATTATAACAATTTTTATAAGCTTTGTTAAACTTGTTAATTTATGAAAGTTTTAGTTACAGGTGGTTGTGGATTTATTGGAAGTCAGATAGTAGATTTACTTGTTGAAAAAGGTGATGAAGTTGTTGTTGTAGATAATTTAGTAACAGGTAAAAAAGAAAATTTGAATTATTTTGATAAATTAAAATTTTATGAGGTTGATATTTGTGATTTTGAAGATTTGGAGAAAGTTTTTGAATTAGAAAAACCTGAAATTGTTTTTCATTTAGCTGCAAATCCTATGCTTCGCAAGTCAATTGAAGACCCTGTTTATGATGCTAGGGTTAATATTTTAGGAACAATAAATGTTTTAGAGTGTTGTAAAAATAAAGTTAGGAAAATAATTTATACTTCTACTGGAGGTGCAAGAGTTGGCGAGCCAGAGTATTTGCCTGTTGATGAAAAACATTCTTTAAATCCTTGTTCTCCTTATGGAATATCAAAACATTCTGCTGAGCATTATGTTTGGGCTTATAATAAGTTGTATGGTTTGGATTATTTGATTTTTTGTTTTGGAAATGTTTATGGTCCAAGAGATGATGCTATGACTGGAAGGTTAATTCCTGTTTTTATTGAAAAAATGTTGAATGAAGAATCTCCTAAAATTTTTGGAGATGGTGAGCAAACTAGAGATTTTATTTATGTTAAAGATTTAGCTGAGTTTATTGTTAATAGTGTTGATAAAAATCCTGAACATAAGTTGTTTCATTTAGCAAATGGAAAGCAGGTTAGTGTTAATGAAGTTTTTAGTTTGTTAAAAGAAATAACTGGTTTTAAAAATGATGCTGAAAAGATTGAAGCTATTAAAGGAGAAGTTAGAGATATTGTCTTAGATATTAGTTTAGTTAAAAAAGAATTAGATTGGAGTTCTAAGACAAATATTGAAAAAGGTTTGAAAGAAAGTGTTGAGTGGTTTAGGGGGAATAAAATTATAGAGGACAAATAATATTCGTTAATTTATGTATTTTTGTAATTTTTTTGTGGTGTAAAACTTAAATTATAATGATTAATCTTAGTTTTTATTGGGGCAAGATATTTAAAGGGTTTTTCATTAATATTTTTATTATTAATTAGAATTATATTACTTAAAAAAAGATGGTATTTAAGAGGTATATAAAAAGAGGTAGAAAGACTTATGGTCCTTATTATTATAAATCTTATAGAGATAAAAATGGAGTTGTAAGGAAAAAATATATTGGGACGGATGAGGTAATTGAGGAAAAGTATGTTAAAACTGAAAAGACAATCAAGAAAAAACATTTTACACCACTAAAAAATTCAAAGAATTTTTTAAAATTATTTGGTTTAAGTTTTTTTTTGTATTGATTTTTTGTTCAATTATTTTAGGTTTTTATTTTATTAATTTGCAATTAACAGGAAAAGCAAGTTTGAATATTGATTCTGTTTATGTTGATGGTGAAAATATTTCTGGTGTTTTAAAGCTGGGTTTGAGGGATGGAGAGTTATTGCCTATAGGTTCTAAGTTGATTATTAGTTTAGGTGATGATTTTAGGGAGATTAGTTTAAGTGAGTTAGTAGGAAATAATGCGGATGGTGATTTTTATGTTGAAGGTAAGGAGGTTATTGGAAGTGGTGATGGTTATGGTTTTTCTGGATTAAAAATAAGTTATCCTGATGTTTTTTTTAAATTGAAAATATTTGATAAAAGTGAGGGAGAGGTTGAAGATGTTAGTGAGGATGAATTTGATGAGGATAGTGATGAAGTTGTTGAAGATGTAAGTGAAGATGAGGAAGATATTGATGAAGAAGATATTGATGAAGATATAGAAAGTCCTATACAGGAAGAGGCTTCTGATGTGGGTGAAGATGTGAGTGAAGAAGTTGAAGAACAGGAAGAAGAGAGTGAGGAAGAATCTGAAGTTGTTGATGTTGGAGAAATTGAAGAAGTTGAAGAACAAGGAGAGAGTTTGATTACAGGAGAAGTTGTAAAGGAAAATAAAAAAGAAAATAAAAAATCAAAAAAAATAAGTATTGATGGAAGTTGTTCTAAGGATAATGATTTTGTTTATGAATTAGAGCAAGGAAAGACAGCAGAGATTGAAAAAAAGAGTGTGAAAGTAAATGAGATTGATAAAAAGGGAAAAGAAAAACTTGAAAAATTAGATGATGATGCAGTTACCTTACAAATTTCTGGGAGTGAGGTAAGGGTTTCAACTGATTATTTTTATGAAGAACAAGGTTTTGGCGAGGAGTATTTGGGTGAAAAAGAGTTTTTAGAAATTAGTTTAGATGATTTAAAAATAAAAGCAAAAGATGGTGAATTGAAAGTTATTTTGGTTTATGAAAATACAGAACTTGTTGATGCAAGTAAAATGATTTATGTTTTAGGTGAAGAAATTGAAGAAGAAGTTGAAGAAAATGAGACAGAAGTTGAAGAAGAAATTGTTAATGAGACAGAAGTTGAAGAAGAAATTGTTAATGAGACAGAAGTTGAAGAACCTGAGATTAATATTACAATTCCTGTGAATGTTACAATTAATGAAAGTTTAGTAGGAGATATAACTGGTTTGAATATTACATTAAAGCAGTATAAAGCTGTGATTGGCAGACCTGTGAAATGGTTGAAAAAAGTTAAAGTTGATAAAACTAGTAATGATAGTCTTGTTTTGGATTTGCCTAAATCTGCTAATAATATTTCAGTTAGAACAGATGAAGAGATTACACAAGCAGAGCAAGAGATTGAGGATTATGATGAATTAATTGAAAGTGTTGATAAAACAAGCTTGATTACAGGACAGGTTACTGGCGAGGTTAGTTTAGAAATTAAGTCAAGAAAAGGTTATTTAACTAGGTTTTGGGATTGGATTAAAGATTTAACAATAACTGGTAATGTTATTTATGAAGATGAATTAAGTGATGAGATTGTTGAAAGTGTTGATAAAAAAGAAATTGATTTAACTAATTTATCAAGACAAGCAGATGAAATTGGTGTTGAATATTATACAGATGCTCCTTTAGCTGTTGAAGAGAATTTGAGTTATGGAAAAAAGAAGGTTGTTGTTAGTGCTGATGATGAGCTGAATTATACTGATGTTTTGGCTTATGTTGTGATTCCTAATAAAGTTAAAAATGAGGATAATAAAAATATTAAGATTTATTGGTGGGTTGAAGATATTGAAAGTGATGAAGTTTGGGGGGAAAATGAAAATACTGAAAACATTACCCAGGAAGAGACTTCTGATGTGAGTGGTGAGGTTGGTGGTGAAGAAGTTGAAGAATCAGAAAAAATAGAAAGCGAAGTGGTTGAAGAGATTAATGAGAGTTTTGAACAAGTTGAAGATGTAAATGAGAGTGTTATTGAAAATACTGAAAACATTACCCAGGAAGAGGCTTCTGATGTGGGGGAGAGTGTTGAAGGGGTTGTTGAAGTTAATGAAAGTGTTAATGAGAGTGTTGAAAATTTTGGTTCTTTAATCACTGCCATGGCAATTAGTGAAAATGAAATTAACATTAATAGTTCTGAAGTTAGTGTTAATGAAAGAGAAGGGAGAGTAGTGAATGAATCAAAAGAGCAAAACCCTAAAAAATTAATAAAAGTTGAAGTTGATTTTAGTGCTTATGATTTAGATGAAGATGGTTATGTTGATTATGTTGAGTGGGTTGTTCCACATTTGTCAGAGCAGGTTTATGAGATTATTTATATTACAAAAGCAGAGCATTTGGATTCAAACAGGAGTTTTGTTTCTGACATCTATGATCGTGTGAAAGAAAAAGATAATAATTGGTCAGAAGTAATTAATGAGGGTGAGTATGTTAGAGTTACTTTTGAAAAAGAGTTGGATAAGACAAAAGATATTACTGTGTTTGGGAGGGTTGTTGGAGTTGGTAATGAATCTAATGAATCAAATGTGTCTAATGGTTTTGCTGATATTGAAGTTTATAGAGAAAGTAGTGAAGAGGTTGTTGCTGTGATTAGTAATATAAGTGAAGAGGGTTGGTATAAAACTTATTTAGATGGTCTGCATGGAGGAGTTGGATTAGAAGATAATGAAAGTTTAGATGTTTTTGATTTAAGGGTTGTTTGTGAGGAGAATATGAGTTGTTTAGGAATTGAGTTTGATTATATTGTTGACCCTTCTTATACAATAGACAAATTTACAATAAGTTCTTCTATAGATACAAATGTAACTCAAGAAAACAACTTTACTCATTTGGATGTTTCTACAAGTGCTCCTTATGATAGTTTGGTTTTATATATGCCATTTGATGATAATGCTTCTGCAACTACTACTTATGATTATTCAGGTGAGGGGAATGATGGGAATATTATTGGGGGGCAAGATGCTGATAGTGGTTTTACTTCAAGTGGATTTATTGGCGGGGCAGAGATGTTTGATGGAAATGTAGATTATGTTGAGGTGGCAGATGATGTGAGTTTAGATATTACTGGAAATATTACATTATCTTCATGGGTAAAAACATTACATAATTCTATGGATTATCAGGTGATTATAGAAAAAAGGGAAGCTATTAATAAATATAATTATTATAGTAGATTAGATTCTGGTTATTTGCGTTTTGGTTTCTATAGTGGAACTTATCTATCTTGCACAGATGACACTACAAAGTTAGATAATGATAAATGGTATTATACTACTATAACTTATAATAAAACCAACATAATTCTTTATTTGGATGGTGTAGAGGTTAAAAATTGTGCTCAAACTGCTTCTTTAATTGCAGATGCATCTAAATTAAGTATAGGTTACCATGATTACAATAATGATGATTATTTCAACGGCTCAATCGACGAAGTCATGATTTTCAATACATCTTTAACAGCAGAGCAGATATTAGATATTTATAATAATCAGTCAGCAAGATTTAAGGTTAATGGAACTCAGGAGTTAAAGCAGTTTAATATGAGTGTTGATTATAATTGGTTGAGGGTTACTGAAGATGATGAGAGTTTAATGGGAAGTGATTTATTAAAGAGATTGGGTTTTTGGAATGTTAGTAAAGGGTATAATGATTCTTTGTCTGTTAATCCAATTGATTTTAATTATGGTTTAGTAGGCTATTGGCATTTTGATAATTTATCTAGTGAAGGTGAAAATTCAACTCATGTTAAGGATTTTTCAGGGTTGGGAAATAATGGGACTGCTGTTGGGGGAAGTGATGCTGATTCTGGTTTTAATGTTGATGATGGGGTTTATAGTGGGGGGTGGATGTTTGATGGGGTTGGTGATTATATAAATGTGAGTAGCTTGAGTTCACTAGAAACTACTCAAACTTGGTGGGCTAAAAATTCTACTGAAAGTAACTGGCATTATTATGCAAATTCTTCTGGAACAGGATATGTAGATGGAGCTACTGGAACAATTAATGAAATAGTATTAGATAATTCAACTACTGATGTATTAATTGGAAATTCTTATAGTGGATCATTAGATGAAGTAATGATTTTCAACAGAAGTTTATCAGCTTCAGAAATAAAAGAACTTTACATAAAAGGAAGAGCAAAGTTTGAATATACTGATTATCAGGATGCTGATTCAGAGTATTTTACATTTGACTATGGTTCATCAAATTTTTTATTAGATTATAAATTTAATGCTGGTAATTCTACAAATCCTTTTTATTCACCTGTTTTGAAAACATCTTCATTAAGTCCAATAGAAATATTTGATAATGGAACTGAGTTAGGAGGTTGTGCAAATTTAGGAACTGCAGGAACTACTTATATTTTAGGACAAAATATAATTGACAATGGTTTAACAGGTAATTGCATGGTAATATTAGCTAGTAACATAACTTTAGATTGTCAAGGGCATTATATTTCTTCAACAGCTAATCACTCTGGGGTTTATTCTGACCAGTTTAATACAACTATAAAGAATTGTAATATTAGTATGGGAGTTGGGAGTGGTGGTTATGGGGTTGAGTTAGGAAATAGTGGAGATTATGGTATTATAAATAATTGTACTTTGAATAATCAGTATAATGGTGTTAATTTTGCTACTTCTGGTACAGATTATTGTACAATTGAAAATAGCACAATAGGGGAGAATGCAAATACAGGTATAAATATAGATAGAGGAGATTATGCTACATTAAGAAATTTAAATATATCACATAATTCTGATGATGGAATTGATATTGATTATAGTGCAACAGGAATTATTATGAATAATATTACTGTAAATAATAATGGTGATGATGGTCTTGCTACAACCAATATTAATGCAGGTAGTTGGTCAATAACTAATTCTACATTTAGTTTTAATAGTGACAATGGTTTGTCTATACGTAACTTACAAAATTCCATTATGGATAATATAACTGCAAATAATAATAGTAATGGAATTTATTTTGATAGTGCTGGTGTGAATCTTATAGTGGTTAATTCTGTTTTTAATTATAATGGTATTGGGGTTTATTTCAATGATGGTAATCATGATAGTGTTAGTATAGAAAACTCTACAATTTATTCAAATACAAAGGGTATTTATGCTTGGTATGAAGCGAGTAATGTTATACTTAGGGGATTAAATGTTTCTAATTCAGGAAGTTATGGTTTTCATTCAGATAATACTGATTCTAATTTTGCTTTTTATGATTCTTATCTTGAAGGGGCTACTAATGATGTAAAACTTGATAGTAATGATAATAATATGACTTTTGTTAATGTAAGTTATGATAGTGAAAGTGTTGGTAGTGGTTGTGAATTAACAAGAAAATACTATTACCGCGCTTATGTCAATGACTCAGACAGCAATCCTGTTTTAAATGCAAATGTTACTGCATTTAATGTTAGTGATGATTATCAGTTTAATTATTCAACAGATGCAACTGGTTATACACCAAGAGCAGAGATAACAGAGTATGTTAATTTAGGTGGGACAAGGAATTATTATAATAATTATTCAATTTATGCAGACAATGTTTCTCATTCAGGAAATATAACTTATAATGTAAGTTTAGAATTAAATAATTTAGAAAGTAATATTGAGATTAGTTCAGGGGCAGTAGCAGACACAGAATATCCAATATTCTCTGCATACTGGGATAACAATGATTCTTTTGAAGATTCAGGAACAGGTTTATTTAATGTTACAATAACTTCAACAAATGGAACTGTTTGGTTAGAAATTAATAATACAAATATAACTGCATTTAATGAAACAGCAGATGTTTATAATGCAAGTCATAGTTTTGCAGTAGGGGATGTTTATGATTATAGGTGGCATAGTTGGGGAAATGGAAGTTCTAATAATTATAATGTAAGTGATGAGAGGAGTTATAGTGTTAATGATAGTGCTCCAAATGTTAATATAATTTATCCTTTGAATATAAATTATACAATAAATGTAACTGAATTAAATTATACTTATGCTGATGCAGGGGGAGTAGGTTATTGCTGGTATTCATTTGATAATGGAGTTGTTAATAGCAGTCCTGTAAATGCAGGTGTAAACTGGACTGGATTATCTGGAACAGATGGAAGCAATATATGGACTTTGTATTGTAATGATAGTTCAAATAATTTAAATTCAACAAATATTAGTTTTTACAGCACAGTATTTAGCAAATGTGGAAATTTGACACAAGTTAATTTAGAATATAATTTGCAAAATGATATAACAGGAATTTCTGGAACTTGTTTTAATATTACTGCAAATAATGTGACTTTGAATTTTAATGGAAAAGCAATTACTAGTAGTGGTTATACAGATATTGGAGTTAATGTTGTTGGTTATAATGATACTACTATTACTTCTGGAGGAGGTGGCCCGCATATTAATGGTTTTGAAAATGGAATCTTTATGCAAAATAGTCATAATAATTATATTGAGGGTATTATTGTTAGTGATGCAAATAGTGATGGTGTTTATTGGACAGGTGTTACAAATACTACAATTAGTGGGGGAAATTATGATGCTAATGGTGTAGAGAGTGGTTCTGGAAATGGGTTATATGCAGATAGTAATTGTGTAAACAATACAATAAGTATAACTTCTATGGATACTAATTCTGATGCAGGATTAGAGTATGCAGGACATAATAGCACAATTAGTGGAGGAAGTTTTGATAGTAATGATAATGGAATAATTGTTACTGGAAATAATAATCTTATTAATGGTGTTGATTCAGATTCTAATTCTGTTTCTGGTATTGATGTTAGTGGAAGTAATAATACTATAAAAGATTCTACATTTGATGGTAGTGGTGGTCAGACTGGAATATATTTAGCTGGTACAAATATAACTATTGATGGATGTTCTTTTATTGGAGAAGGTATTGTCTCTACTAGTGGAACTTTTTTTACAATAAGTGATAATGTATTTGAGGGTAGTGGCTATGACCCTACTGGGATTTATTTAACTAATACTAATTATTCAAAAATCTTTAGAAATATACTTAATCAGAGTAGTGTGGCTATTTATATAGACAGTAGTTCAAATAATAGTTTTTCTAATAATACAATTAATAGTTCTAGTTCTGATGCAATTACTATTAGTGGAGCAGGGTCTGATAACAACAACTTCACTAACATAACAATAATAAATACTGCTGGAGGATTTAGTGATGTTAATTGGATTACAGCAGGAATTAGTGGAACTTATTTAATTGATATGCCACATATTGGAAATTATACATTTACTGGAGCAGGTGGGATTATTAATATTAAAGATTCAACTTACGGTGTTATAAATTATTTAAATAGTGTTAATGGAACTGGAACAAATTTAACAAATGATATTAGAATTGGGAATAATTCAGTTGTTGTTGAAAGCGGGAGTAATGAAGGTTTGAATGTTTCAGCAAACATCGCACTTTATGGGATTGGAGATAGAGGTTATGCAATTCCTGTTATATTAAGAGATGGAACAAATATTTGCAATACAACAACAACACCTTCATGCTGGAATTTTACAGCTCTTACTGCAAGTACTGTTCTATTTAATGTAAGTTCTTGGAGTAATTATAGTGTGGGAGAAAGTCCTGATACAACTGTTCCTAATGTAACAATTAATTATCCAACATCTTATTTAAACACAACTTCAACATCAATCAACTTCAATGTAACTGCTTTAGATGAAAC
>Ga0265596_1000556_pt1 | contig 21588 bp, 27 predicted proteins | sample saktaG_FD_190143 | JGI IMG/M metagenome (GOLD analysis project Ga0265596, IMG submission 190143) | Saline water microbial communities from Sakinaw Lake, British Columbia, Canada - sak_2013_06_06_60m | ecosystem: Environmental > Aquatic > Non-marine Saline and Alkaline > Saline ...
TTTGAAAAAGAAATTCAAGGAATGGATAAGCCGATTTTGGTTGATTTTTGGGCGCAGTGGTGTATGCCTTGTTCCGTGTTGGGCCCAATTTTGGAAAAACTGGCAGAAGAATATAAAGAGAAAATGGTTTTGGCTAAAGTTGATCTAGACGTCGCTCCTCTTACCGCACAAAAATATAGGATTGAGCAAATCCCAACCGTAATTTTATTTAAAGAAGGAAAACCAATCAGTGGATTTGTCGGGGTAAGGCCGGAACCGATTATAAAAAATTGGCTGGAAGAAAACTTATAATAAATATGGATGATAAAAAAGTGGAAAAATTAATAGAGAGTTATAAAAAATACGCCAAAGATAATGGATTTAAATTAAACCCAAACCAAGAAGTGGTAGAAAGATTGGTTAAAGGACTCTTGGCTAATGAAGAAAAATACGGTGCCAGATATTGTCCCTGTCGGAGGGTTGCCGGGAATAAAGAAGAACATAAGCCCAAAATTTGTCCTTGCCAATGGCATCGGGAAGAAATTGAAAGAGACGGCCACTGTTTCTGCGGCTTATTTTATAAATAGTTTTTTTATGAAAATTACAGCAGTTATTTATGCAAATTTCTAACGAGGGAAATGTGCCATCGACAGAAAGAGAACTCAAAAAAATTAAAGAAGAGGTTTTAAATTGTAAAAATTGTTCCTTATACGAAAAAAGAGTTAAAAATAGATTTTATCCGGTAATTGGAGAGGGAAGTCATCAGGCAAAAATAATGTTTGTGGGAGAAGCGCCGGGATTACAGGAGGCCAAAACCGGCAGGCCTTTTTGCGGAGCGGCGGGGAAAATTTTAGATGAGCTTTTAGAGTCAGTTGGAATTAAAAGAGAAGAAGTCTATATTGCGAATTTATTAAAGTGCCGGCCTCCGGAAAATCGCGATCCCCAGCCGGAAGAAATCAAAGCCTGCCCTCCTTATTTAGAAAGACAGATTGAGATTATTAAGCCAAAAGTAATTTGTCCTTTAGGCAGGTATTCAATGAAATTTTTAATGGAAAAATTTGGGCTGGAAGATCAAATAGAGGGAATTAGTAAAATTCATGGTAGATTATTTAAAAGTAAGAATCTTTTTCAAAGCATTACCATAATACCTTTTTATCATCCAGCCGTAGCTACTTATAATCCAAATATGAAGGAGATTCTTGCAAAAGACTTTAGGATTTTAGAAAGATTTAAATAATAAAAAATAAACAACAACTAATTTTTAAAATGGAAAAAGAAAAAACAGAAGAAAAAATAGAAGAAGAAACAGAGAAAGAACCATCAGAAGAAGAAAAACAAAAGTGGGAAAGAGATTTAAGAAAAATGGAGGAAAATGACCCCTTCAATTAAATAAAATTTGGACATCGGAAAATATTTAAAATAAATCTATGTCGGAATCCCTTTTAGAGGTTAAAAATTTGAATGTGAAATTAAATAATGAAGAAATTATCACAGATTTATCTTTTGAAGTAAAAGAAGGCGATATTTTAACGGTTTTGGGTCCGAATGGAGCGGGAAAAACGGTTTTGCTGAAAACTTTATTGGGAATTTTGCCGTATCAAGGAGAAATTAAATGGCAAAAAAAAGTTAAAATTGGCTATGTTCCCCAAAGGTTGCCATTTATAAAAGATACTCCAATGAGCGTTGAAGAATTTTTTGGATTGAAAGGAGCTTCAAAAAAAGAAATAGAAAAAACTTTAAACTCAGTAGGATTTGAAGATAATTTTTTAAACAAAAAAATAGGGGAGTTATCTTCCGGGCAATTTCAGAGAATATTAATTGCCTGGGCCTTAGTCGGAAATTCCAACATTTTACTTTTTGACGAACCGACTACCGGAATTGATATTGGTGGTGAGGAAACTATCTACACTTTATTAACTAAACTGAAAGAAAAAAGAAGTTTAACAATCTTATTAGTAACTCATGATTTAAGTGTGGTATATAAATTTTCAAATTATGTAATTTGTTTGAATAAATGCCCAATCTGCCAAGGCATTCCAAAAGAAGTTTTAGCTCCGGAAACTTTAAACAAACTCTACGGCGCAGAAGTGAAATTCTACGAACACCATAGATATTAAAATAAAATTATGGAACAATTTTTATTAAGTTTAATAGCGGGAATCTTTATCGGAGGCGTGGCGGGATATTTGGGGACCTTGATGCTTTCAAAAAGGATGTCTTTGGTTGCAGGTCCCTTAGGCCATTTAACCCTGCCCGGCATTGCCTTGGCTTTAATTTATGGTTTTGATGTTTCTTTGGGCGCCTTTCCCTTTGTTATTTTAGGAGTTATCCTTATTTGGTTTTTTGAAACCAGAACAAAGTTGCCAATGGAAGCTTTAACCGCCATTGTTTTTGCTTCCGGGGTTGCCGTTGCTTTTTTGTTTTTACCGATTGCCGAGGCGGAAACTGCTTTAATTGGCGATATTTCCAAAGTTGGATTTTGGGATACTCTAACGGTCAGTTTTTTGTGCCTTTTTCTTTTTATGGTAATCAAGAAAATTTATTCAAAAATGATTCTGATTAATATTTCTGAAGATTTAGCCATAGCCGAAGGGGTCAATGTTAAAAAATACAATCTTTTGTATTTACTTTCTATTGCTATTGTTGTCGCTTTAGGAGTAAAGGTGGTCGGCGGGCTTTTAACCGCCGCACTGGTAGCCATACCGGCCGCTACGGCTAGAAATTTGAGCAAAAATTTATTCCAATTTTCTCTTTTAGGAATGCTATTCGGAGTTGTAAGTTTTATTTTTGGAATTTTTCTTTTCAAAATAACCGGATTTCCAGCAGGTCCTTTAATTATTTTGGTTTCGACTTTCTTTTTCTTAATTTCATTAATTTTCAAGAAAATATGAAAATTGCAATAACGGGAGGAAAAGGCGGGGTGGGAAAATCAATGGTTGCGACTTCGCTAGCGGTAGAATTCGCGAGAACCGCCAAAACCATGCTGGTGGACGCAGACGCCGAATGCCCCAATGACCACCTTTTACTTTCCATAAAAAGAAAAAAATATACAACCTGCTATCAGCCGATTCCCAAATGGGATTTTAAAAAATGCACAAAATGCGGCAAATGCGCCGCGATTTGCAAACAAAACGCCATTGTTTGGGCTGAGGGGAAATACCCGGCTTTTGTTAAAGATGTTTGTATCGGTTGCAAGGCCTGTATTGCCGTTTGCCCAACTGGCGCCATAACCGAAACAAAAAAAGAAATCGGAAAGATTTATACCGGTAAAAATTATAAGGTCAATTTGGTTTCAGGCGAGCTTAAATTGGGGGAGTTGGCTTCCGGCGAGGTGGTGGCTGAAGTAAGGAAACATTCCGATAAGATTAACGAAAAAATTAAAGCTGAGGTAATTGTTATTGATTCTTCGCCCGGAATCGGCTGTCCGGTGATTGCTTCTTTGGTTGGCACTGATTATATCGTCGGGGTGACTGAGCCCACGCCCTCCGCCCTTTTTGATTTAAAAAGAGTTTTATATCTTGCCAGTCATTTTGGAATTAAATACGGAATCGTTGTTAATAAATTCGGCCTGGCCCAAAATTTTTACAAAGAAACGGAAAAATTTGCTAAAGAAAATAATATTCCCATTTTAGGAAAAATTCCTTACAGAAAAGATTTCGTCAGATCAACGATTGAGATGAAGCCCGTTGTTGAAATAAATCCGAAATATAAAGTATTATTTCAAAAAATCATTTATAGTATAAATAAAGAAATAAGATGAAGGAAAAAGTAGCTCTAATTTCCGTATTGGCAAATTTTGTTTTGGCCGGAGGTAAAATCACTGTCGGTGTTTTTTCTAATTCTGCCGCCATTCTAGCCGAAGGCATCCATTCTTTTATGGATATTTTTTCTTCGGCCATCGGTTATATTGGCATCAGAATTTCTAGAAAGCCGGCTGATTCAAAACATCCTTACGGCCATTATAAATTTGAAGTTTTAGCCGGTACCATTATTACTTTAATTCTTTTGACAACCGGTGCGGTGATTATTTACGAGGCGTATCAAAAATTTTTAAATCCCTCTTTAATAAAAGTACCACTTTTAGCTTTCGGGGTAATGATTTTCTCGGCCTTGGTTAACGAAATAATGGCTCGCCTGAAAATCAATTTTGGTAAAAAAGAAAACTCCATTGCCTTGCTTTCTGATGGTTTTCATTCAAGAATAGATGTTTTTGCTTCTTTGGCAGTTTTTCTTGGCTTATTCTTGACTAAATACTGGATTTATACCGATTCGATTTTGGCTTTTTTGATCGGTCTTTACATCATCAAAGAGTCATTTTCCCTTGGAAAAGAAGCTGTTGATTCCTTGCTTGACGTTTCGGCCGGAGAAGAGATTGAGGGGAATATAAAAACAATCGCTAAAATGCAGAATGTTGAGATTACCTCCTTGAAAACCCAGAAAAAAGGCTCGGCTGTCACCGCCAATTTGGAAATAAAACTGCCGAGTAATTTAAAAGTGGAAGAGGCAACCAAGATTTCCAATAATTTAAGAGAAAAACTTATAAAAGCGATAGAAAGTCTTCAGTATGTCGTCATTCAAATCATAAGCCATGAAGTTGAAACCGGATTTTATAAACCAGCTTTTGGCGGGGGGTTTGGCTGGCAGAGAAAGGGCAGATTTAGAGGAAAAATTGAAGAAGCCAGAGGAGGGGGGCCTGGCGGCTACTGCGTTTGTCCGAAATGCGGTTATAAAATTCCTCACCAGCCCGGTATTCCCTGTTCCCAGCTTTTGTGTCCGAAGTGTAAAATTAACTTAGTCAGAGAATAATATGGCAAGACCATTAAAACCAAGAAGAGTATTGTTTGACCCGGACGTGGTCTATTTTAAACCAAGAGCCGTGCCCTTATCTTTGTTGGAAGAGGTTGATTTAAGCATGGATGAATTGGAGGCGCTGCGACTTTGCGATCTGAAAAATCTGGAACAAAGGGAAGCTGCAAAGAAAATGAAAGTTTCCCAGAGCACTCTCCAGAGAATTTTGACTTCGGCTAGGAAAAAAGTTACCCTAGCCTTGATAGAGGGAAAGGCCATAAAAATCAGAAAGACATAAAAAGGTCGAATTATTTTCATTTAAAAATTTAAGAATATGCCAAATAAAAATATATCGGAAGAAACTCAGTGGTTTTTAAAAACTCTCCAGACATTGCAAGATGATTTTGCCGAGAGCGTTGGCGCTCAGATTGTGACGACGGATAAAAACGGGGATTTAGTAACAAAAATGAGCGGTCAAATGAAAGTTTGCAGCGATTTTATTCAAAAGACGGAGAAAGGGAAGAAGGGGTGCACAGATACTTATCATACTGCCCTTGGCTTGGTAAAAACTATGAAGGAGGCGGCCTTTATGGATTGTTTCGCTGGCTACGCTTCTTTATGGGTGCCAATTAAGGTTAACGGCGAAATTGTGGGTTCGATTACCGGCTGCGGAGGAAGATTTGACAGAGGAGAAAACAGAGAAGAGTTGGAGAAAAAATTTACAAAATTAGCCAATGATTTGGGAGCTGAGGCGAGCGAAGAATATTTGAAAGAGGCAATTGATAAAGTAAAGGTAGTGACAGAGGAAGAAATGAAAAAAAGAGCCGTGAGGCTGGCTAAATTAGTGGGAATCTTAGTGGAAGAAACCGCGTTGAAGGAGGTTTTCGCTTAATAGGACAATCCCAAGAATAGGATTCCAAAAATCGCCAAGAAGGCGGTTTTTTGGTAGGATAGAGGACGCGTTAATCGTTGAAATAAAGAGAATATTTTTATTGTAGTAATAAAATGAAGCAAGAAAAGCCTCAGCAATCAGATGAAGAAGTGGCCGGTTTGGTTCAGGCAGGCGATGTTGATTTATTCGGCGTCTTGATTCATCGCTACGAGGAAAAGATAAAGAGATATGCAAGAAAATTCCTCTCAAATTACGAAGACGTAAGAGACGTCGTTCAGGACATATTCTTGAAGGTATACGAGAACATCAGAAGTTTCGACACAAATAGAAAGTTTTCGACCTGGCTTTATCGCATCGCACACAATGAATTAGTCAACAGGCTCAAAAAAAGAAGGATGATTTTACCTTTGTTTGATTTGGATACTTTCCTTCCTTTTGTCCTTCATGATAATACGCTCCGAGAGGACATAGACCGTCAGGACGTAAAGAAAATGATTGACGCATGTCTCAATGGGTTGGATGCGAAATACCGTGAACCCATCATCCTTTATTACCTGGAAGAGTTGAGTTACAGGGAAATTGCCGATGTGATGCAGATTCCGATTTCAACCGTGGGGATAAGGATAAAAAGAGCGAAAGATAAAATGAAGACTGTTTTTAAAAAATTAGGATACGGTCATGGAAAATAACCAGCAAAAAAACAACATTATAGACAAGGTGCTCACCAAAATAAAGAAGGGCGACGTTAAGATGAAGCCCAAAGTGTATTTTGTTTTAAAGACGATTCTAAGCATCGTCGGCGTTCTCGTCGTCGGAGCCTTTGCCGTATTTTTAATCAGTTTTATCGGTTTTCACTTGCGGGCCAGCGGAGTAGGATACCTGCCACATTTCGGTTTTCTCGGATTCGGGGCTTATTTGAGATTGCTGCCCTGGTTTTTAATTATTGCAAGCGTACTCTTGATCGTTCTTTTGGAAATACTTGCCAAGCATTTCGCTTTCGTTTATCGCCGGCCGATCTTTTATTCCTTGTTGGCTATTATTGTATTCGCTCTTGTGGGAGGTCTTATTATAGATAAAACTCCTTTTCATTCCAGTCTTTTTTTCCAGGCCCGACAGGGAGAATTGCCTTTCGCAGGACCCATTTATCGTGATTTCGGCATGCCTGAGTTTAGAGACGTGCACAGAGGGGCTGTTTCCCAGACAACGGAAACAGGTTTTATTATGGAAACCAGCCGGGGCGATCAGTTAACCGTAATAGTTAATCCCGAAACTCGAGTAAAGTTTAAAGCGCAGATAGAAAGCGGGGACACGGTGGTGGTTTTCGGGAAGGAAGAAGGGGGTAGGATTACTGCCATCGGCGTGAGCAAGATTGACGACGACCTCAGGCTTTCTCCTTCCATGCGTTCACCTTTATCACCACCGGACCGCCTGCCGAGAAGTTTTAAGTAACTCCTTCTGAAATAAAAAAGATATATGGTTGTATTAATAATTAGAAAGGTCGGGAAACAAACGATGAAAAAACATGAAAAAGATTTTAATTTATAGCATAACGGCGGTTGCGGTTTTCGGTATTTGCGGCATAGGAATAGCCAGCGTTAAGGCCGAAAGCGGCAGCTTGGATTACCCGCCAATCATTGAAAAATTTGCCGAGAGGTTCAATCTCAATCTTGACGAGGTAAAGGCCTTTTTCGACGAAATGCGCCAGGAAAGAGGACAAGAAATGCAGACGAGATTGGGAGAAAGGCCGGCTTTCAAAGAGCTGACCGACGAGCAAAAAGAAGCACTTGCAGCCAAACGGGAAGAATTGCGCGAGGAATATGATACGTTAAAAGGTCTTTCTCTGGAGGAAAGACAGGCTAAAATGGAAGAAAAAAGAGAAGAAACCAAAGCCTGGGCTGAAGAAAACGGAATTGGATTCGGTTTCTTGAATTGTTTTGGCGGTAAATTCGGTAAGGGTTTCAGAGGGGGATTCGGACGTTAAGGCGCCGACGGAACGGAGACCTGAGATTTTTTTAATATAGCAACATCTATGTTCAATAAAATATTCGAGTCGATAGTCCGACACAAAATCATGACTCTCATGGTGATTTTTATAATTTCCCTGGGAACATATTTCATTCATCAGAATCTGGCCAAAGATGACGGTCAGGTAAAATACCTTACGGAGGCAGTCCAGAAAGGAACGATCGTTATTTCGGTTTCCGGTTCCGGTCAGGTCGCCTCCTTGGACCAGGTAGACGTCAAATCAAAGGTTGCCGGCGACATTATTTACGTTGGCGCGGACAAGGGCGAAGAGATAAAAAAAGGAGCTCTTCTTGTTCGTTTGGATACGAGTGATGCTCAGGAAGCAATAGAGGAGGCGGAAGAAAGCTTTAGGCAGGCGCAGCTGAGTTTGGATAAGATGGAGGGCATGGCGACTGACGAGGGTACGATAAGGGGCACTAAAGAAAAAGCGGTAGATAACCTCAATAAAGCCTATACCGACGGTTTCACTACGGTCGCTAATGCCTTTCTTGATTTTCCGACGGTAATGAGCGGTTTGCAGGACATATTGTTGGGCTATAATCTTTCAAATAATCAATGGAATATAGATTATTATACAAGCAGTGCGCGGGCGTACGATGAAAAAGTTTTCCAATACAGGGATGACGCATACGAGAAATACCAAATTGTACGCGAAAAATACGACCAGAACTTCCAAGATTACAAATCCACAGGTAGGTTTCCGGATAATGCGATAATAGAGTCACTGATAGGGGAAACATACGAGACGACGAAAGACATGTCGGAAGCTATAAAAAGCGTTATCAACTTGATTCAGTTTTACCAGGACAAACTCATAGAGCGAAATCTCAGGGTGCAATCTCTTTCCGACACTCATCTGGCCAGTCTCAGCGGTTATACGAGTAAAACGAACAGCTATCTTTCCAGCTTCTATTCCAGCATGAACAGTATTCAGACTTACAGAGAAGCCGTGATAAACGCTAATTTCGACATAGAGGATCAGAAAACCAAGGTGGCGAAAGCGGAAAAAGCCTTGGCTGATGCAAAAGAAAAGTTGGCAGACTATTCCATTTATTCTCCTTTTTACGGGGTCGTGGCTTCCGTGAACACAGAAAAGGGCGATTCAATTTCGGCCAGTACGGTTTTATTTAGCCTTATCACCCAGCAGAAAATAGCTGAAATCTCTCTCAATGAAGTTGATGCGGCCGATGTAAAAGTCGGGCAAAAGGTGACTCTTACTTTCGATGCCTTGCCCGATTTGACCGTAGCCGGGAAGGTTTTCGATGTCGATGCTTTGGGGCAGGTTTCCCAGGGCGTAGTCAGCTACGGAGTGAAAATTTCTTTTGATGCCCAGAAAGAGAACATTAAGCCCGGCATGAGCGTCACGGCGGACATTATTACCGATTCAAAACAGGATGTTTTGTTGGTTTCCAACGGTGCGATTAAATCCCAGGGAGCTTCTTCTTATATTGAACTGGTGGAAATTTCGGATGACATGAAAGAGAAATTATTAGCTAACGTTTCGGGAATGGTTTTGCCTAGTTCTCCGAAAGCGCAGGTTGTTGAAATCGGATTGTCGAACGATCTTTACACAGAGATCGTCAACGGCCTCAACGAAGGCGATATTATCGTTACTTCAACAATTAATCCGAGTACAAACCAGACTACCCAAACTGGAAACAGCCAAAGCTTTCAAATACCGGGAATAAGCAGTGGAGGAGGAAGCCAGATGAGGGTTTTTAGCAGGTAAATAAATTAAGATGCTCGAAGTTAAAGATGTTACCAAGGTTTATAAATCCGGCGGGGTTGAAAACGAAGTTCTGAAAGGAATTTCTTTTTCTATCGCTGACGGCGAGTTCGTGGCCATTATTGGACCTTCGGGTTCTGGTAAATCAACCCTGATGCATATTTTGGGATGTTTGGACAACCCAAGCGGCGGTCAGTATTTCTTTGAGGGCAAGGATGTTTCCAAACTCTCCGACGACGAACTGGCCGATATCAGAAAAAAGAAAATCGGTTTCGTCTTTCAGTCTTTCAATCTTTTGCCGCGGACGACGGTCTTAAGGAACGTCGTGTTACCCTTACGTTATGCCAACATTCCCAAAAGCGAGCGGGAAGAAATTGCCAAGAGTTGTCTTTTGGGCGCGGGTTTGGAGGAAAAACATTTTTTTCATCTTTCAAATCAGCTTTCAGGAGGAGAAATGCAGAGAGTGGCCATTGCCAGGGCTCTGGTAAACAGCCCTTCTATTATCTTGGCAGATGAGCCGACGGGTAATCTCGACAGCAAGACCGGAGAGCTTGTCATGGAAACTTTCCGCGAGCTGAACGAACAGGGACGAACGATTATTCTAATCACTCACGAAAAATATATAGCCGATAACGCCAAAAGGAAAATTTCCATTAAAGACGGAGAAATCATAGAAGACATAGTTAACCATAATTAACTTATGCTTATAGCCGATTTATTTGAAGAAACATATATGGCGATTTCTGCCAATAAAACCAGGTCGGGCCTGACTATTTTGGGTATCGTTATAGGAATAGGTTCGGTCATCGCCATGATTTCAATAGGCCAAGGAGCAACGGGATCCATTGAATCGAATATCCAGTCCATGGGCGCGAATTTGATCACGGTGTCTCCGGGATTCCAGAGAACTTTTTCCCAGGTTTCAAACAGCAGGGGTTCGGCCCAGACGCTGACGATAGCGGATGCGGAAGCCATAGCTCAAGGGGTTTCTTCGGTCCAGGCAGTGGCTCCCGAACTTTCCCTTCGCTACCAGGTTGTTGTTAAAGGCCAGAATACCAATACCCAGATTGTAGGCACCATCCCTTCCTATTTTGAGGTGAGGAACATTGGAATAGGGCAGGGTTCTTCTCTTTCCGATCAAAATATCAGCGGTCAGTCCAAGGTAGCGGTCTTGGGTAGTACGGTTCGGGACGATTTATTCGCCACGGGAACGAATCCCGTGGGTCAAACAATAAGGATCAACGGTATTAATTTTAAAGTCATAGGCGTAACCGAAGCTAAAGGGGGAACGGGTTTCGGCAGCCAGGATGACATGATTTTCATTCCCATTACCACGGCTCAGAGGTTTTTAGCCGGGAGCGATTATGTTTCAAGCATAAACGTTCAGGCCGAAAGCTCCCAGATGATGACACAAGTACAGGCGGGAATCACGAGTTTGCTTTTACAGCGGCACAATATCGCAGATCCCCAGCTGGCCGATTTCAGCGTTTTTAATCAGCAGGATCTTATTGGGGCCGCCTCCTCTATAACAAATACCATGACCATTCTTTTGGCGGCAATCGCCGGAATCTCGCTTATCGTCGGGGGTATCGGCATCATGAATATGATGATGACGACAGTAACCGAAAGAACCAGGGAGATCGGACTGAGAAAGGCCATCGGCGCAAAAAGATTGGATATAAATCTGCAGTTCCTGGCCGAAGCGGTAATGCTTACTTTTCTCGGGGGAATTTTCGGAATAGTTCTTGGGTGGGCATTGGCTTTTACCATAACCTTCTTTAGTGGCATGGCCACACAGATTTCCTTGCTTTCAATCGTTTTGGCTTTTAGCGTTTCCGCAATTATCGGCATTGCCTTCGGTTATTGGCCGGCCCAAAAGGCAGCAAAACTTAATCCTATCGAAGCATTGAGATATGAATAAAAAAATATTACCAATAATCATTGCTGTAATTTTAGTGATTGGTGGGGGAGGATTTTTTTGGGGGATGAAATACGGAGAAAGCAAAAACGCTCCGGGCAATTTCTCCAGGCAGAATTTTCAGAACTTATCCGCAGAGGAACGTCAGCAACTCTTTCAGGGAAATGCGGGGGTAACTATTCAGCGGGGCATGGGTGCGGGTTCGCTTTACGGCGAAGTGGTGTCTTTGGACGAGCAAAGTTTGACTCTCAAAACTCCGGACGGCGGTTCAAAGATTGTATTTTTTTCTACGTCTACCACGGTATCAGAAATGGCTCAGGGCTCTAAGGATGATATAGAAATCGGCAAACAGATAATTATCGGCGGCGATGAGAATTCCGATGGAAGTTATACTGCCAGAACGATTCAGATTTCTTCGCGTTAATCGAGTTTTTCTTTTTAACCTGCAGAGAATCGCCAAGCCGGCGATTTTTTGCTAATATGAATTAAAGGTCTTATGCATAAAAAACAACAGACAAAAAAATGGGAATAGGATGGCGAAATCGAAAAAGGCTTAACAAAAAAGCAAAAAAAAGAAAAAGGGGTAAAAAACAATGATGTATTGACAGGGGGAGAAATGCGGAATAGTTCCTTTAATTTTTGATATATGTTATCATAAAAGCAGTAAAGAGAGGTTTAATGCCTTATCCAAGGTTCATGGCAACATGAAAATCAGAGAAAGCAAAAACCTCAGATATGACAAGGTCCCCTGGAGAGGACCTAGTGACGGTTATGAAAGATTCAACCCTGAAAAATGCCTTCTCGAAAGTTTTGATAGAGTGGATGACAAGATAATCATGTTTTTTAAAAACGGAAGCCAGGCGATAATAAAAGCGATAAATATTGAAGGCGGGAGAGAGATCGACGTAATCGAAAATAAACTGAACGATTTTGTGGAAAAGAATTACGAAGAAATCTTAGACACTCGCATCTAAAATTTTACATGCAAAAATTAATTTCGATTAGTTTTTTTTTAATTTTTCTTCTATTTTCATTGCCGGTTTTTGCTCAAGATAATGTTGAGATAACTTTCTTTTACAGCCAGACCTGTCCGCATTGCGTGGCCGAAGAAGAATTTTTGAAAGATTTACAGGACAGGTATCCTGAAATTAAAATCAACCAGTACGAGGCGATCTATAGTCAGCAAAATCAAGAACTTTTGAAAGATTTCTACCGGGAATATAGCGTGCCCAAAAATCTCCAGGGATTGGTGCCGGCCACCTTTACTCCCGAAAAGTATTTTGTCGGTTTCAGTCAGGAAATTGCCGAAGAACTGGAAAGTTGTCTGGAGAAATGTTTGAGGCCGGATAAAGGAGACGTCTCCCTTATTAATACATCTATAATAGAAAGAAACATTAAAATTCCTTTTTTGGGGGAGATAAAAGTAAGCAGCCTTTCTTTCCCCGTAATGGCGGCTGCTCTTGGGGTTCTGGACGGTTTTAACGTTTGTTCATTAGGAGCCTTAATATTGATTCTCAGCCTGGTTTTGGCCCTCAATTCAAAGAAAAAAATACTGCTTTTCGGGGGAGTTTTTATCCTGACTACGGCCGTTGTTTACGGACTTTTGATCGTTTTCTGGTACAAACTGTTTGAATTCATAGCCTCTTATTTGAAGATTATGGAAGTTTTAATAGGAACGCTTGGTTTGGCGGGAGGGGCGTATTTTTTAAAGCAGTTCATCGATCTAAGGAAAAAAGGGCCGACTTGCGAATCGGAAGTCGGCGGAAACATAGTTTCGAAATTCTCAAGCAAATTGCAAAATCTTCTGAAAGATCCTTCCGTTTCGAGCCTATTTCTTTTAATCGGTGCAATTTTTTCTTTTGCTTTTATTATAACCGTCGTGGAGTTTCCCTGTTCGGCAGTGGTGCCCGTGGCATTCGCCGCCGTTCTGGCGGAAGCGGGATTGTCGACGTTTCACTATCTTTTCTATATTGCCATTTTCGTCGCATTCTATTTATTGGATGAAATAATCGTTTTTCTCGTTACTTTATTCACCAGCCGGATTTGGTTGAGTTCGCCGAAGTTCCTGAAATGGATAATTTTAGCGGAGGCGATCATTTTATTATCCCTCGGAATCTATTATCTGTCTGGAATTTTGGGATGAGACGTGTAGAATAAAAAAGGAGATGAAAACAATAAATAAAACAATTGAATTTCAGACGAAGGGACAGTTTGATTTTATTGATTTCACCGACCAGGTGAAAAATTTCATTAAAGAAAGTGAAATTGAAGACGGGCTCGTCAACATCCAGATTTTGCACACTTCTTCATCTTTAATAGTCAACGAGAACGAACCTTTGCTGATAGAAGATTTTAAAAATAATTTGCGGAAAACCGCACCGCAGGATTTAAATTATCAACACGATGATTTAACAAAAAGAACGGTTAATGTTTGTCCGGCAGAATGCATCAACGGGCATTCCCACTGCCAGGCTATTCATTTGTTGGTTTCAGTCACCCTGAATTTAATCGGCAAAGAATTACAGTTGGGTCAATGGCAAAGAATTTTTTTTGTCGAACTTGACCGACCAAGAAAAAGAAAGGTCCAGATCCAAATTTTAGGAGAGCGATGAAATAAATTTCATCTTCCACTTCGTCCCGTTATCGCGGGACTTAGCGATTAACAAATAATATGTCTTATAAAGTAAATAAAGAAAAGTGCATCGGTTGCGGACTTTGCGTTATCGACTGTCCGGGGGGTACGGAAATGGACAAAGACGGTAAAGCCAAGGTGATAGGTCAGGAAAAATTGGAAAAATGCGGAGGAGAAAAGATCTGTCCCTACGGAGCGATAGAAAAGCAAGGGGAAAAATAGGGGTGTGGATAAACTATTGTTTTAAGAGGGTTTGACAAGGTTTGACCCTCCTTTTTTTTCAAGATAGAATGTAATAATCTATGCTGAAGATGAGGATAAAATTCTCATCGATTATTTTTCTCATGATAGTGAGAAGAAAGTGAAGAAGAGAAAATCTCTTCGCCTATTTTTCTCTAGATATGACTACAAATAAAATTACAAAAATCAAAAAAAGGGACGGGACGATTGTAGAATTTGACCAAGATAAAATCACCAAAGCCATTTTCAAGGCGATTACCGCCACCGATCAGGGTGACGGTATCCGGTCAAAGAAACTCTCCGAGAAAATAATCCAAATTCTGAACAGAAGATTCAAGAAAGACGAAATTCCGGAAGTGGAACAAATCCAGGACATAGTTGAGGAAGTTTTAATTCTGGAAGGATTGGTTGATACGGCCAAGGCCTACATACTTTACAGAGAGCAGAGAAGAAGAATCAGGGAGGCGGTAACGATTTCCGAGGAGACGGTTGAAAGAATGGACCAGTACTTGGAAAAACTGGACTGGGAGGTTCAGGAAAATGCCAACATGGCTTTTTCCCTGCAGGGATTGAATCATTATGCCGTATCGCAAATCATAAAAAAATATTGGCTCAACAAAATTTATCCCCAGGAAGTAAGAGAGGCCAATGAGTCCGGAGATTTTCACGTGCACAACTTGGATACCCTGGGCCCTTACTGTGCCGGCTGGGATTTGTATGATTTATTGCTGAAAGGTTTCGGCGGAGTTCCGGGAAAAGTTGAAACGAAACCCGCGAAACACTTCCGCGCAATTCTGGGACAGGCAGTAAATTTTCTTTATACGCTGCAAGGAGAAGTGGCGGGAGCAGTCGCTTTTTCAAACTTTGACACATTACTCGCTCCTTTTATCCGTTACGATAATTTAAATTACCAGCAGACAAAACAGGCCCTGCAGGAATTCATGTTCAACATGTCCGTGCCCACCAGGGTCGGTTTCCAAAATCCTTTCAGCAACATAACTTTGGATTTGAGGCCCTCCCCGGTTTTCGCCAAGCAGCCCGTCATCATCGGCGGCAAACCGCAGAATGAAACCTATGGGGAGTTCGAGGAGGAGATGAAAATTTTCAACAAAGCTCTGTACGAAGTGATGGTGGAAGGCGACGCCAAGCAGAGAGTATTCACTTTTCCCATTCCGACAATCAACATTACCAAGGATTTTCCGTGGGACGATCCTAATTTCGATCATATTTTCGAGGCTTCTGCCAAATACGGCATAAATTACTTTGCCAATTACATAAATTCCGATATGAATCCTGACGATGTAAGGAGTATGTGCTGCAGATTGAGATTAGACTTGAAAGATCTCTATAATCGAGGCGGCGGGGGATTATTCGGATCGGGAAGCAAGACCGGAAGCATCGGAGTGATAACCATAAACTTGCCCAGAATCGGTTATCTTTCCAAAACCAAGAGAGACTTTCTTGAAAGATTGGGCAGAATGATGGATTTGGCCAAAGAAAGCCTGGAAATCAAGAGAAAGACGATTGAGAATTTCATTTCCAAGGGCCTTTATCCTTATTCCCGTTTTTATTTGGCGGATATCAAAAAGGCCAGGGGAGGGTACTATGCCAATCATTTCGCCACCATTGGGCTCGTCGGCATGAACGAGGCCATTATGAATTTTCTCGGAGAAAACATTGCTTCCAGAAGGGGAAGAGTTTTTGCTTTGGAAGTTTTGGATTTTATGAGAAAGAAGCTGGTGAAATACCAGGAGGAAACCGGAAATATTTACAACCTGGAGGCCACGCCGGCCGAGTCCACCGCTTACCGATTGGCTCTGAAAGACAGAGAACTGTATCCTGACATTGTGGCTGCCGGCACAAAGAAAATTCCTTACTACACGAACAGCACCCAGCTGCCGGTAAACTATACCAATGATATCTTTGAAGCCTTGAAACTTCAGGATGAGATTCAGTGCAAGTATAACGGCGGAACGGTCCTGCATTTATTTGCCGGCGAAAGGATTTCCAACACAGATACGCTTAAAAATTTGATCAAAAAGGTTTTCGAGAACTTTCATTTGCCCTACGTTACCTTTACGCCCACTTTTTCAATTTGTCCGGTTCACGGTTACGTCGCCGGAGAACATTTTTATTGTCCCCAATGCACGATAAAACAGCCGTGCGAAGTCTACTCCAGAATCGTCGGATACCTGAGGCCGGTCCAGCAGTGGAACGAAGGCAAGCAGGAAGAATTCAAAGACAGAAAAGAATTTAAAATGCCAAAATTAGTGGCTGGTGCAAAATGATAGAAATCGGAGGTTTGGAAAAATCAACTCTTATCGATTACCCTGGCCGCATCGCGGCCACTGTTTTTCTCATGGGATGCAATTTTCGCTGCCCTTTCTGCTATAGTTCGGAATTGGTTCTGCCGGAGAAGATATTGAAGCAGCCCAGAATTCCAGAGAAAGTTTTTTTTGATTTTTTGAAAGAAAGGCAGGGATTGCTTGATGGAATTGTGATTTGCGGGGGAGAGCCCACGCTCCAGAAGGATTTGCCCGGCTTTATAAAGAAAATAAAAGATTTGGGATATCTGGTGAAGCTCGACACCAACGGCTCAAACCCCGAGATGTTGAAACGGTTAATGGGGCAAGGATTGATTGATTACGTGGCCATGGACGTAAAATCCTGCAAGGAAAAATACGATTTGGCTGCGGGAGTCAAGGTTGATATCAAAAAGATTGAAGAAAGCATTGAAACATTGAAACAAGGGAAGACAGATTACGAGTTCAGGACAACAGTGGTTCCTATCGTGCACACCAAGGAAGATATTTTATCCCTTGCCAAGTGGCTGGGCCCGGCGAAAAAATATTATTTGCAGAATTTCAGGGGCGAAAAGACCATTGACCCCAAGTTTGAGAATGTCAAACCCTACCCTAAAGATTTTTTACTGGAGATTCAAAAAGAAATTTCTCCATTTTTTGAGATTTGCCAGGTGAGGGGGTAAAATTTTCGGTAGTCAAAGAGATTCATCTCTTTTCCACTCGTTCGCCTCGGGCGAACTCGCCCTTGACTTAAATTTATGCTTAATTTAAGCTGAATTAAGCTGTGCAAAACCAAAGGTCGGTGATGAAAATTTAATTTCAAAAGTTTTTAAATACTATGGAAGGTTACTGCGTAAAATGCAAAGCAAAAAGAGAAATACAAAACTCCAAGGAAGTAGCAATGAAGGGAAAAGGTGGAGTTAAGAGAAGGGCAATGACCGGAACTTGTCCCAAGTGCGGAACCAAGATGTTCAGAATTCTGGGAAAGGCCTAATCTGAAAAACACAACAAGAAAACCGCTGGAACGGCGGTTTTTTTGTGTGTAGAATGGAATAATGCAAGAGAGGAAACCCGCCCTTTTTATTTTGGCAATTTTGTTCGGGTTTAATATTTTCGTCTGGAGCGTTCTTTGTGATTTCAATAAATCTGATTTTCTGGAAGTCACCTTTTTCGACGTGGGGCAGGGAGACGCCGCATTTATAGAAACCGGAGGCTCTCGCCAGGTTCTTATCGACGGCGGATCCGATTCCCTTATCCTGGAAAAACTGGGCAAGGAGATGCCTTTCTGGGACAGGACGATCGATTTGATTATCCTGACTCATCCCGAACACGATCACATGGCAGGACTTCTCGAAGTCTTAAAAAGATACGAAGTTGAAAACATTTTATGGACCGGAGCGGTCAGGGATACTGCCGAATTCCGGGAATGGGAGAAATTGATAAAAGAGGAGAATGCCAATATAATAATTGCCCGAAGTCTGCTGAGAGTCGGCTTCAACAATTCATATATAGATGTTCTATATCCCTTCGAAGATTTAGAGGGGCAGGAAACTAAAAATGCAAACAACACTTCGATAGTTGCCAGATTGGTTTTCGGCGAAAAATCATTTTTATTTACCGGCGACATAGAAAAATCGGCGGAGAGAAAATTGCTTGAAAGCGGGGCAGAGGTTGATTCGGACGTTTTAAAGGTCGCTCACCACGGAAGCAAAACTTCTTCTATCCCGGAGTTTATCGAAAAAGTTTCTCCGGAAATTGCCGTAATTTCCTCGGGCAAGGATAACAGTTTTGGCCATCCGCACCCCGAAACTTTGGAAACTTTGTCAAAGTGTGGTATAAATGTTTTGAGAACGGACGAATCGGGCGATATAAAAATAGTATGCAATTCCCAGTCTTTAAAACTAAAATAAAAAAAATAAAGAAAAAGTTCGATTTAAACAACCCCAAAGAAAGAAGGGAATATTTTTATTTGAAGGCGGGAAGGGAGATAGAGAAGCTGAAGAATTATTTCAAAAAAGGAAACAGTTTCGTGGCTTATCTGCTGGGCAAGAAGAATTCGGGAAAGGGGACTTACTCCAAAATGTTTGCCGAGATAGTCGACCCCAAAAGGATAGAGCACTTTTCCATAGGCGACATGATCAGAGAGATAGACAAGGAATTGAAAGACAGGATAAAGCGAAAAGAATTGATTGAGTTTTTAAAGAGCAATTACCGCGGTTGGTATTCCGTTGAAAAATTAATCTCTCTTCTGGAAAAACGGAGTACCAAAGTTCTCTTGCCGACCGAGTTGATCTTGGTTTTGGTAAAAAGAGAAATCGCCAAAAGGAAAAAGAAAACCATTTTTATCGACGGCTTCCCGCGGGATTTGGATCAGATTTCCTATTCTTTGTTTTTCAGGGATTTGATCGGCTACAGGGAAGATCCCGACATTTTTGTCCTGATAGACGTGCCCGAGTCGGTGATAGACGAGAGAATAAAATCCAGAGTGGTTTGTCCGCTTTGCCAAACCTCGAGAAATCTGAGATTACTGCCGACTTCCAAGGTGGGGCACGATCAGAAAAAGAAAGAGTTTTATTTACTGTGCGACAATCCTCAGTGCAGGGAAGTAAAACTCATGCCCAAGGAAGGGGATTCCCTGGGCATCAAACCCATCAAAGACAGGCTGAAGAAAGACGGAAAGCTGATAGCGGAAGCATTTTCTCTCCAGGGCATTCCCAAGGTTCTTTTAAGGAATTCGGTCCCCAAGAAGCTGGCAAAGGAATATGTTGATGATTATGAGATTACGCCGGAATATTATTACCAGTGGTCGGAGAAGGATAAAAAGGCAGTTATCAAAGAAAAACCCTGGATTGCGACGGATGACGAAGGGAAACCCTCATACAGTCTATTGCCTCCGCCGGTGGTTGTTTCTCTCATAAAACAGATAGTAAAAGTGCTTGGATTATAAGCGATGAGGGTTTAACCCTCATCTTTATCCTCCTTCGTTAGATGTTGTTGACATCCTTTCTCGGTCGGATTTATAATGAAATTGGCTCCGTACTTTCTAGTTAAATCTGGTACAAAAGTTCTTTAGGGGAGTCTGACATGATTCTTGACCCTTGGGTCGAGACTGGGATTCCCACCTGGAATTTTTTCCGATAAAATCTCTAGAAAGAATATACGGAGCCACCAAAAAACCTCACATTCGTGAGATTTTTTGTTATTTGTCGGGGTGCCGGGAGTTGAACCCGGGTTGCTACCACCCCAAGGTAGTATCCTACCGTTAGACTACACCCCGTATTCTATTTTCTTTTGCTTGAGGCTTTAATACATTTGGCGCAAGCCAGAACTCTTTTTCCCGAAGGCAATCTCATCCATTGGAGATTGGGATATTTTCTTGTCTTTACAGTGGGATTGTATTTTCCTCGAAGTTTTCTCAACTTCCAAACCATTCTGGATCCTTTGCCGCATATTTCACATTGTTTAGCCATATGGAACTATGCTATCATAAAAACATGTTAATTACAATATTTACCCTCGTCGTTTTATTTTTTTCAATCGTCATCCACGAAATAGCCCACGGAAGCGTGGCTTTGCATTTAGGAGACCCTACTGCGAAGGATGCGGGGCGCCTGAGCCTCAATCCTTTAAAACATATTGATCCGGTCGGAACGATTCTGCTGCCTTTGCTTTTGCTTTTCGCCACCCAGGGCCATGGTCCCATCATCGGCTGGGCCAAGCCCGTTCCGGTCAATCCTTTTAATTTCCGCGACCGTAAGTGGGGAACTTTGAAAGTTTCGATCGCCGGTCCTCTGACCAACTTTTTGCTGGCTTTGATTTTCGGTTTGATAATCAGATTTGTTCCCTTACCTGAGCCGGCTTCCATCCTTTTCGGCATAATCGTCATTTATAACTTTGCCTGGGGCGTATTTAATCTGATTCCCATTCCGCCTTTTGACGGTTCTCACATTCTTTTTACTTTTTTGGGCGACCGTTTCCTGAAGCTTAAGATGTTTTTAAGCCAATACGGCCTTTTTATTCTTATTTTCTTTATTTTCTTCGGCGGACTAAGATTCGTTTTTACGGCCGCCCATCTTCTTTTTTACCTGGTTTCGGGCCACGTATTCGCTTTTTGAGGTGAAGACGATTTTATCAGATGATGAGAATTTTGTTCTCATCTTCGACCTGTGTTTTTATTTAAATAAAAACTTGGTCCGTTGACGTAATTTTCAATATATGTTAATTTAAGATTTAGTTATGTGTCCGACTATTCGTCAATTAATTAAAAAAGGAAGGAAGAAGGGAAAAAAGAAGGACAAGACGCCTGCCCTGACTTTTGGTTTTAACGTTTTGAAAAACAGACCGAAAGATTCTTTTTCGCCTTTCAAGAGGGGAGTCTGTCTGAAAGTTTTCACCACCACTCCAAAAAAACCAAACTCGGCACTGAGAAAAGTGGCCCGTGTTCGATTGACCAACGGCATGGAAGTAACCGCTTACATTCCGGGAGAGGGACACAATCTTCAGGAGCACGCCATAGTCCTGATAAGAGGAGGCAGGGTGAAGGATTTGCCGGGAGTAAGATACCACATCGTCAGAGGCATTCTGGACACGGGAGGCGTGGAAGGAAGAAAACAGCAAAGATCGAAATACGGGACAAAGAGAGAAAAATAAACCCATTCAATGAATTTTTAATTCATTTCAATTTTCAATATGAGTAGAAAAAAAACAGCAAAAAGAGAAATTTATCCCGATTCAATTTACAACAGCGTTATCGTTGCCAAGCTTATCAATCATATAATGAAGGGGGGCAAAAAAACTATTGCCGTAAAGATTGTTTACAAAACTCTGGAAATTATCAAGGAGAAGACAAAAAAAGAACCTTTGGAAATTTTTGAGCAGGCGATCAAAAACGCCACCCCTCTTTTGGAAGTGAAATCGAAAAGAGTCGGAGGCGCCACCTATCAGGTTCCGAGAGAAGTGAAAGAGGAAAGAGGGGTAACTTTGGCCATGAGGTGGATAATCGCCGCAGCTAAATCCAAGAAAGGAAAGCCGATGAGGGAGAAGCTAGCCGAGGAGCTTATGATGGCTGCCAAAAACGAAGGTTCG
>Ga0265596_1000563_pt1 | contig 21388 bp, 17 predicted proteins | sample saktaG_FD_190143 | JGI IMG/M metagenome (GOLD analysis project Ga0265596, IMG submission 190143) | Saline water microbial communities from Sakinaw Lake, British Columbia, Canada - sak_2013_06_06_60m | ecosystem: Environmental > Aquatic > Non-marine Saline and Alkaline > Saline ...
GAGTTTTTCCGGAGACGTTCTCTTGGTAATGTATTTTATCTTTTTTGGTCAATTGGGTATGGCGCTCGGTGCCGGTGAAGGTGGTCACCCTAACAGTGCGATTGCCGTTGGTCGTGGACTTTCCCAAATGACGTCATTCGAAGTGCCGTTTGCGCTTTCGATCATCGCATTGGCTATTCAATATCATTCTTTGTCGATTACGGAAATCGTCGCTGCTCAGCAGGGTGGAATATTGACTTGGACAATTTTTACAAACCCGCTGGCTACATTTGCCGGATTGTTTGCATTGCTGGGAATGAACATGCATTCGCCCTTCGATATTGTTATGGCACCTCAAGAGGTTCCAATTGGACCTCCGACGGAAATGCAGAGTTCGTTTCTGGGAATCTTGCAGACTAACCGGGCAATTTTCCTGTCGGCAAAACTGGTACTTTTCATGAATCTTTATATCGGTGGTGCGACCAATATTTTCGCGATGATGCTAAAAACGTTTATGCTGTATATGCTGTCGGTAGTCGTGGGTGTCTCGTTTCCGCGATTCAGGACGGAACAATCGATTCGCTTTTTCCTCGGTATTCCGACGCTACTGGGGATCGCTGCGGTAATAATATTTATGCTGTAAATTGGAGTGGATGTGACAAAAGAAACGAAACATAATCCAACGATTCTCGAGAACAATGGTTTGCAGGAAATCGAGCGGGATTACTTCTGTGATGCCCGGCCGGAACAGTCTAGGCCATTGGCAAAATATATCGAGAAGTTTCTGAACTGGGCCAGGGCGAATTCGCTCTGGATGCTGGGATTCGGAACCGGTTGCGGTGCCGTGGAATTGCGCCCCTTAATGACGGCTCGGTACGATATGTATCGCTATGGAATTGCGCCGCGTCCGACGCCACGCCAGTCGTCGGTGTTTATCATTGGTGGTTATGCTTCAGTGAAAACAACGAAGCGAATTATTCGCAGTTACGAACAGATGCAGCAACCTAAGTTTGTTATCGCTCTAGGCAGTTGCCCGATTAACGGCGGTATGTACTGGGACAGTTACAACACGATCAATCGCATCGATCATTACATCCCTGTGGACGTCTATATCGCCGGTTGTATGCCACGTCCGGAATCGATCATCGCAGGTTTTGAATTACTGAAAAAACTGATCAAAGAGGGTAAGGCAGAAGGCGCGAATAAATACATCGAAAACCTGGATTGGTACAAAGCCAACCAGAAGAAAATTATTAAAGACTGGAATATGCCGGACTATAACTGGTAGAGGAATAATGAAGGAAATAATTCAGCGTTTAAAACAACAATTTGCGATTTCGAATGTCAATCAGCAGCGTGGCGATTTGACGTTTCTTACAGTGAAACAGGAGCAAGCAGTAGCATTGATCACTTATCTGCGGGATTTTGAAATTTTCACCCACATGGTTTTTCTGACTGCCGTGGATCGTATTGAGGATAATCAATTTCAATTGACCTATATGCTACATAACTACGCGATTCACCAGGACCTGGGTATTCGTGTCATGACCGATCGTGAAAAAGCGGAAATGGCCAGTATTCATCATCTCTGGAAACAGGCCGGAACATACCAGCGGGAACTGAAAGAAATGTTTGGGATTGATTTTCCGGGTAGTCCGCGGGTTGATGAGAGTTTTATCCTGGAAGGCTGGGACAATATACCGCCCATGCGACGGGATTTTGATACGAAGAAATATTCTGAAGAAACCTATTTTCCGCGTCCGGGCCGGGAAAGTCACGATCCTGAGACTTACATGAAATCCAAACTTTATCCCGAAGGAGATGCCTGATGTTTGCACCTGATCGCAGTAAATATCCTGAAGTCGTGAATGGAAAAGCCATTATCGATCTGGATTCCGGTAAATACCTGAAACTCTGGCAGGGACCGCAACATCCCGGTGTGACGGGGAATATGTCATTAGAATTAATTATTTGCGGTGATGAAGTTGTGGATTGTAAAACCCATGTTGGTTATCTGCATCGTGGTTTTGAAAAATTGATGGAGCGGCGGAAATTCATCCAGAATTTTCCGATTGTTTGCCGAATCTGTGTCCCTGAACCGGACACCAATGAATATCTTTATGCCGCTGCTGTTGAAGAACTGGCCGGAATCGAGATTCCCGAGCAAGCCAAATGGTTACGAACATTGAATATGGAAATGTCACGACTGACCAGTTTCCTGATGTGGATCGGCGGACATGCCGGCGCATTTGGACTGGGACCGATTGGCCAGTGGGCTGTAACTCATCGTGACTATATGCTTGATCTTTTTGAAGAACTGAGTGGTGGGCGGATTTATCATATGTATATAATTCCCGGCGGTGTTCGGAATATTCTACCTGATGGTTTTAACGGTCGTTTGGAAGATACCCTTCAAAAAATAGAAAAACTGCTCGGCGAGATCGAAAAAGTCATGCTGAATAATGCTGTGTTCAAAATGCGGGCTGTTGGTCTTGGAATTATCACTCATGGGATGATCGATCAGTACGGCATAGTTGGTCCGATTGCACGGGCAGCCGGTTTAAAACGGGATGTTCGCAAAGATTCGCCATACCTGATGTATGAACATTTGGACTTTGATGTTATTAACGGTACAAAGTCTGATGCATATGAGCGTCTGTTAGTGCGCTATCGTGAGATGTTTCAGAGTATCGATCTGATCCGACAGATCATGAAACATATTGATGGTAGCCGTGATATTCATACCAAACTTCCAAATGTATTACACTGGAAAATCCCGGCCGGTGAAACCTATGTGAAAGCCGAATCAACAAGGGGCGAGTATGGTTATTTCATGGTGACTGACGGTAGTGAATTACCACGTCGAGTTTATGTACGTGGTCCAAGTTATACCCATGCGGTGGCATTGTTGGAAGATTTGATTGTGAATGTAAACATGGCCGATGTTGCCGGATTGATGACATCGCTGCATACTTATCCACCGGAAATCGAGAGGTAGAGGAATGAGTCTGAAAGATATATTATCACCTTTTTATGTCTGGAAACGCGCTTTTGAAAAGCCCTATACGACACCTGATCCTTTGAAGGACAGGCCCGGTGCTCCGCGTTATCGTGGTTTTCATGATAATGATATGGAAAAGTGTATTGGTTGCGGAACCTGTGCAGATATTTGCCAGAATGCAGCGATTGACATGGTGCCGGTTGAAGGTATTCAGACAAACAAGGACGACAGCGGTCTCCGTCCAAAGATCGATTACGGACGCTGTTGCTGGTGTGCATTGTGTGTCGATATCTGCACAACGAATTCGCTGAATATGACCCGGGAATATACATGGGTTGATACCGATCCCGATAAATTCCGGATTGTTGCCGGGGATAAGGAAAACTTCTGGACTGGTAACAAAACCGGTTACAAACTTGGTGAGGGATACAAACTGCTGGATCATGATCGGATTGATATGGAAATGGTCAATCCCAAGGAGGGTGTGAAATCCTTTATTGAACTAGTAAAAGGGTATTCAAAGGAACAGGCGATTAAAGAAGCCGATCGCTGTGTCCAGTGCGGGCTTTGTATTGCGACCTGTCCGGCACACATGGATATTCCGAATTATATCAAAGCAATTCGTGAAGATAATATCGAGGAAGCGGTTAAAATTCTATACGAGACAAATCCTATGTCAGCAACTTGCGGACGAATCTGTACTCACCGTTGCGAAGAAGTTTGTTCTATTGGAGTTAATGGTGAACCGATTGCGATTCGCTGGCTGAAACGCTATATCATCGACCAGGTTGACAGGAAAGATATTGCCGAGATTCTGAAAAATGAATTCAAACCGAATGGTAAAAAAGTGGCAGTCATTGGTGCCGGTCCGGCGGGTTTGAGTGCCGCCTATTATTTAGCGACTGTTGGCTATGGTGTGACGACTTTCGAAGCCAACGAAAAGGCTGGCGGAATGGTTCGTTATGGAATTCCAGAATACCGGATGCCCTATGATCAACTGGACAAAGACATCAATGCAATTCTCGATTTGGGTGTTGAATTAAAAACTGGTGTTGAAATCGGTGTTAATGAGTTTTTCGAGGACATTTATAAGAAATTCGATACGGTGTTCTTGTCAGTAGGTCTGCAGGATACTTATTCGTTGTCAATTTCCGGCGAGCATCACCCCGGCGTGCTTCCGGGCATTCAGTTGCTGGATGATGTGACAAATGGGAAAATCCCGGATATTGGCAAAGAGGTTATTGTCATTGGCGGTGGAAATACGGCGATGGATGCCGCCCGAACTGCACGACGTTTGGGTGCAAATGTGACGATTCTTTATCGTCGGCGTGAAGAGGATATGCCGGCGGATAAGGAAGAGATCGAAGAAGCCAAACACGAAGGCGTCAAGTTTGTGACCCAGGCAATTCCGGTGCAAATTGATCTCGCCGATAATAAAAAGCTTCTACTTAATTGGAACAAAGCCGAGATGGTTGATCAGGGACCGGGTAAACGTCCGAAACCGGTGCTGATTGTCGGTGAGGCTTATACAGAAACGGTTGATACCGTGATTTCAGCCATCGGTCAGTCGCCGATTTATAAACTGCTGCCGGAAGAGATAGGCAGTCAGATCAAATTCAAACGCAGTAAGGTCGAAACCGATAAATTTGGCCAGACCGGCGTGGCAAAAATCTTTGCCGGTGGTGATATTGTGAATGATACTGCTGATGCGATCAGTGCCATTGCCGATGGACATCGCGCTGCGAAAGGCATTGATTTATTTTTATCAGGAAATAAAAAGGAACCAAAATGAAAGTAGCCGATATTTTAAACAAAAAGGGCAACGAAGTCTTTTCAGTAAAAAAAACAGAGATGGTTTGTGATACCGTAAAACTGATGAGCAAGCATAAAATTGGTTCGATCATGGTTGTAGATGAACAGGGTGCGATTGCCGGTATTTTGACGGAGCGTGATGTGCTTTGTTGTATTCAGGATGCGACGAAAGTGGTTCACAAAGTAGTCATTGAAATTATGACGCCGGCGGACAAATTGATTGTGGCGTCATTGAATGATAACATTCAGTATGTAATGGCTATGATGACAGAGCATCGCATCAAACATATGCCTGTCATGAAAGAAGACCAATTGGTTGGTCTTGTATCTATCGGTGATGTTATCAAAGCGCTACTGGATCGTAGTCAGCAGGAAACCAAACGGCTTCAGGATTATATTGCCGGAAAATACCCGGAAGAATAAATACCCAATTGTGAGGGAAGAGCGGATGAATAGAACAGGGGAAATAGTTCGCGATCAAAACCAGGATATGTTACACAAATCCACAAAGACCCGGACGATGTTGTGGATTTTATTGGTTTTAATTGTCGTTTTGATAATGATCGTTATGTCGGTTTTGAGCGATTCAAGCAATAATCCCATCCCGAACAACAGTCGCCAGATGATCGTTGTAAGAACGCCGTCCTGGACGGCCTCAAAAGGATTTATGCAATGTTTTGAACGTTCCGCTAATGACGGTGAATGGGCTGTGTGTGGGAGTAAGGTGCCGATTATCCTTGGACGCAATGGTCTGGCGTGGGGCCGGGGACTGCATTCGATTCCTGATGATACCCATCCGGTCAAACACGAAGGTGATGGGAAAAGTCCGGCTGGAGTATTTCGTCTGGGCGATGCTTTTGGGATTCCCACAATCGAAGACATCGGTGCACTGGATATTCCGTATAAACCGGTGACAGAATTTCTGGAATGTGTGGATGATGTCCATTCACAATATTATAATCAAATGGTTGACAATAGTAAAGTTGAAGTCATTGACTGGGACTCCTCCGAACGAATTCACCGGTCGCCAAACGCCTATCATTTTGCAGTAATGATCAACCATAATACCGTAAACACCCAAAAGGGCGCCGGGTCCTGTATCATTTTGCATTGTGTTTCTGTAAACGGAGATTCCACGGCCGGCTGTACGACGATGTCCAGAGATGAAATGGAAAATGTGCTTAAGTGGTTGGATAAAGGTAAGAATCCGGTGCTCGTTCAGTTGCCGGAATCGGAGTATCTTCGACTTAAAAATCATTGGGAATTGCCCGACTTTTAATGCAAAAATATTAAATTGAATAATCAATATTCTTCGAGTTTTGTGAACTCGGCGTTCTCGATCCATGTATCAGGTCTGCCGACAAAATCCACAAAATTCTCCATCAGGAACATATGCTGTTTTTCTTCTTCGGCTAAAACAGCAAATACCTTCTGGTGTTTTGGGTTTTCCACTTCTCTGGATTTTTGCAAGTAAAACTCATAACTATTTTCTTCGATATCCCGGGCTTTTTCATAGAATTCCTTTTGGGGAATATTGAAATTAACCGGAATTTTTTCCGCTTTCAACGTTTCAAATACATTTTTTACGTCATCCAGTACATCGGTGAAGATATAGTCAGCATCTGCTTCTTTGCTCATTTTCATTAATATTTCATAATGGTTGGCTTCCTGATCGGCCAGCATTTTCAAAATCGATTGAATGCCTTTATTTTCGGTATAACCCATTAACTCACGATAATAATTTTCATCGTCTTTTTCCATCTTTATGGCATATTCAAAGATATTCATAATGCCTCCTCTTAATATTGGACCGTCGTCAATACATACTTTTAGAGTACATGACTTATTTTTGGTCATAATAGAATGAAATCAATGCCAGATTTTTTAATTTTTAACAGATAATTCGTCTGACAATTTGTAATAGACCTGATTCAGGAGTTCTTCATACCCGTCACCATTTGGAAAAATCGGCTTGTGGAATTTGACATTGATCTTTTTCCAGGGGCGAGGGAAGCGAGATCCCCTGGGCAAGGCTTCATAGGCGCCTTTAATGGAAACCGGAACAACGGGAACTTTTAACTCAGATGCCAGAATAGCAAATGCTTTTTTAAATTCACCCAGTTGCCCGTCATGAGTCCGGGAGCCTTCCGGAAAGATAATCACATTTTTACCGCTGCGGAGAACTTCCGCCAGTTTCTGAAGCGATAACTTCAAGTCCTTATTAATATCAGAGATGATAATGTTATGACGGTTTGCCAGGGCTTTCACCCATCCTTTACGAATATGTTTCTCTTTGGCATAGAAATATGTATTCCGGTTGGTTTTATTATCAAGAAAAACCGTGACAAACATGCCATCAAAAAAACTCTGGTGATTCGGCGCGATAATACAAGGACCGTCAGGTATATTTTCCAGTCCTTCGCCTTTCAGCCGGAAATAAACCTTGAAAAAACCTTTGGTTAGATGCTTGAAAATATTCCATGTAAACCAGCTTTTTGGGAGCGTCAGATCTACTTTTTCCTTAAATATTTCGGCCCACTTGACGACTTCAACACTGAATTTTTCTTTTTTCTCACGCATAAAAAGAGACAATTTCTCAACCGTCGGGTGGTTTAGAAAGATATCTTCCGGAATTTTTATTCCAAATGTTGATTGGAGAAAAGTTTGAAAACTGACTTTGTCCAGGGAATCAAGACCAAGGTCAATTTCAATATGATCATCGGGAAATATATCAGACTTGGTCTGTTTCATCAGGAAATCACGGATTGCCTGGTACTCTTCATGGTCAGGCTCGGTTGTTTTAAACTTCTTGATACCAACGGAACTTGCCAATTCCGCGAGTTTAAAACGCTGGAGTTTTCCCAGACGGGTCTTTGGCAGTTCTTCTTTAAGTATTACAAAATTGGATATTTTCTTGTAATAGGAGACCTTTTGATTGTATTTGTCAATGATTTCTTGTCGAAAATGGTCATCGATATTTACAATTCCTCTTTCCCGTAATATTTTAAAATCGGGATAAAACGCTGCCTGTACTTGATCGTTTTTCAAAAAGACTCCCACATCAGCAATAAGATCAGATAATGATAATAACTTTTTTTCAACCTCTTCCGGATTAATATTTTTTCCGCTTGAGAGGACAATGATCTCCTTCTTTCGACCAGTTATTCGCAGGTAGCCATTTTTATCAATGGTTCCCAGATCGCCGGTATGGAGCCAGCCGTTTCTTAAAACATCTGCCGTTTCTTTTGGACGATTATAATATCCCTGCATAATATTGCGTCCTTTGGCGACAATCTCATCATCCCGGATCTCAACCTTAAGATTCGGCATGGATTGTCCGGCGGAACCAATTTTCCATTTTCCCGGCCGGGTAAATGTAATCATCGGCGCTGCTTCAGTCATGCCGAAGCCTTCAAGCATCTCAAATCCCAGGGCTTTATAATCATGGGCGACATCCTCATCCAGTTTTGCGCCGCCGCTGACCATGAATTCAACATGTCCGCCAAATTTTTGATGAACGGTTTTAAACAGTGTCCTGGAAAAGGCTCTGGAATTAATGAACTTGGCGGTTTTAAATAGGGCCCGGGTAATGAAATGAGCATTGATTTTATCCATGATGCCCTTATGGATTGCAGCATACAGACGGGGTACACCAATAATGATATTCACGCCATTTTTTTGTAAGGTCGCAATAATATCCTCAGAAGCAATTGAGGGCGTGAAGGCGATTTTGCCGCCAGATTTCAATGGTGCGATCATGGACCCCATCAAAGGAAAAATATGATGGTAGGGAAGTATCGATAGAACTGTCCGATAACTGGTGAAAATCGGAATCACTTCCGATACGGCCTCGACATTGGCTAAAATATTATCGAAAGACAACATGACGCCCTTGGGACTGCCGGTTGTTCCCGACGTGTAAATGATTGCAGCCGTTTTCATTACATCGGCAGAATCAATTTCATCAGCCTTATATTTTTCGTGGTTATATTTCTGATCTTCGAAACAAAGTGTACTGTATTTATGTTTTACTGATTCAAGTGCTTCATCCAGAACTGGCTTGGTTTTCCGGGAATAGAAAATATGCGTAGGCTGGCAATCGTTCAGGATAAATGCCACCTCTTCGGCACTGGCCAGAAAATCTACGGGTACAACGATTGTGTTATTTTTCCAGCCGGCGTAAAAGGCGAAAATCCATTCCGGCCGGTTCTCTGCAAAAATGGCTATTTTTTCGGTTTTTTTATCAAATAGTGTTGAATAAAAGTCCACATGCTTAAGAACATCTGTGTAACTGTAAGTGTCGTCTTTCCAGACGATAGCGGTATTGGCGTTAGATTTTATAAACAATTGTCTCTCCTGTAAATTAAACAGTAGTAATTATACGCAATAATGCCCATTATTGGAATACAAGAGAATTGGAGAATTGTAAAAGTATTGTAAAACTATGGATTGCAGGATGGTTCTATTTTAAAACAGCAAGCCCACGGAAAAATTTGCTGAAGGAATAACCTGAAATCGCTGACCATCCTTGTCTCTGTTCAAGCATTGATATTTTGACTGTGCAGCCAAAACTGCCGCGGACCATGTCACGATAATACTGCCGCTTATTGTGTTGGTTACTCCTGCCTCGAATAGCAGTCCGTTAATTTCAAATTTTGCACGGTCATCGGATTTTATAAAGCCAAAGAAGTAGGACAGATCCTGAACAGTAAGAGTAGATTTGCTATACCCAATTCCAGAGAATAGACCGGTACAGTTTTTTCCCATATAATAACGCAGACTTGTTGACAATGTTTTCAAGTCCGATAAATTTGAATAAAATTCACTCTCCTCCGGTTGATATTCGGGCAGGTATGAAGCCGAAATACGCCATTCTAAATTGAGTTTCGTGAATCTGTAACCATAGGTCAAATCGGTCCATTTGAAAAATATCCGAATAGGTTTGATGGTCACATAATGATGTTTATTAATTGCTGGATCAATTGGTGGTTCATAAGGGGGATTAACCGGATTAATATCACCACAATATTTTAGTATGTCTTTGTAAGTGCTGACTTTATAATAATTACGATGGTCGATTTCAATGATTTCCGGATAGGAGTTATAATTGATTCGGTGAAATCGTTGTTTCGACAGTTGTTTTAAATAGGTGTAGGCTTCTTGGTTATCGGCGGTGGCGATTATATTTTTTTCAATTATAAACAGGACCTCACTTTTGTTTACATAAAGGAAATCTTTATCAATAGAGATTACCTCGCCGGCAATTTTGATGTTATTTGTCAATGTGATGGTTGTTGCCTGTGAGGCAGAGGATAGCAGAATGAGAATTAACAATGCTGATAAGATGTAATTTTTCATTTTAGCGCACTCTTGATTAATCGGTTGTCCAATTTGAATCATGGCTGATAACCATGGTTGCATGACAAAATCATTTTAAGTTTTGTTAAAGTAAAATTCAAGCATAAAAATAAAAAAAGGCCCTGAATTGAAAATCCAGGGCCTTTAATTGAGCATAGAGATAAGGGGAGTTATTTCATCTGCTCAACTAAGTTTGTGTTTTAACTTTGATGCATAGCGCCGGCTCATAATAAATGGTTCCTTGATGCCTTTCAGATAGACCCGGTAGGAATAATTGAACCATTCCTCGAGCCGGTCAACCTGGTTCAGATTAATAATCGTTGAGCGGTGAATTCGGCAGAAATGTTGATGAGGCAAGCGGTCTTCCCATTCCTTCATGGATTTCAGGACGAGATGTTTGTTGCCGTAACAAGTAAATATTTCTGAATAATCTCCGGCAGCCCCGATATGCAAGACAGTACTGACCTTCAGAAAACGCATGCTATTATCCAGCATCAGAAACAAGTGGTCTTCATAATCCAACGATCGCAATAACAGGTCTCCGGCTTCATTTTCAGTCTGGATCCGTTCAAGTGCCTTTTGCAGACGTTCCGGATTTACTGGCTTAAGCAGGTAATCGAGGGCATTGACTTCAAAGGCTCGAATAGCAAACTCGTCATATGCAGTGACAAATATAACTTTCGCGTTTGTTTTCAGTTTGTCCAACAGATCAAACCCGGACTCTCCGGGCATCTGGATATCGAGGAATATGATATCCGGTTCGAATTCATTGATTGTTTTAATCGCCGAAGGGGCATCCGCCGCTTCAGCAACCACTTCAATATTTTCATGATCACTTAACAGCGATATCAAATCTTTACGGGCGAGTCGTTCGTCATCGACAATAACGGCTTTTAGTTTACTGGACATTGTGTAATTCAACCTTACTTATTAGTTCTAACTGAATACAAACCCGGCCATTTTTTTCAGTTATTTCAAACTGGTACCGCTCTGGAAAGGCATTCTCCAGTCGATTTTTAATATTATCCATACCAGTCCCTGTTCCCATGTGATTAACACTTCCTGCGGGCGTTTTCTCCACCCATTTGCCGGTGTTGCATACTTCAATATTCAGATGTTGATTGACAACTTTGGCGGATATCCATACTTTTAACGGCATGGGACTGGTTTTCATCCCGTATTTAATGGCATTTTCAATCAGGGGATGAATCAAAAAACTGAGCACGGGATAATCTTCGGCTTCGTGGGAGATGTCAAAATTGACTTCAAGATTTTCCTCAAAGCGTTTTTTTTCGATTGCAAAGTAGTGCTGAATTGCGTCGATTTCTTCACTCAATGGTACATTTGAATAATTTTTACTGACCAGCGAATAACGTAAAAACTCGGCAAGTTCAGTAACCATATTTCTGGCATTGGTTTTATCTTCATCGATCAATGCCCGAATGGAATTCAGAGAATTAAATAAAAAGTGTGGATTGAGTTGATAACGCAGCATTTGGAGTTGGGCCGATTGGGCCAGTGCGTTTGCTTTTTCCACCTGGATTTCCTGTCGTTTCCATTCCTGCCAATATTTAAAACCCAGATATACGCCATTCCAGGCCAGGAAAAGGGGAAAGTTACTCAAAGTTGCCCGGAAAAAGGTCGCTGCTGATAATGTGCTGAAAACCTGTGCCGGTGAATAGACAAGTGTTGTGAATGCCAGATCGAGAGCGTACCAGAATGCTGTAAAAATAAAAGAAAAAGTGAAGACACTTATTATGAGGTTTCCAAGGGTTTTGTTTTGTAGTTGGATTATTTTATAGACGTACCGGAGAATTGAACTGATGATAAAGCCTGCAGAATTGGTTGCCAGACCGCCCCAGAACCATTTGGGAATCTGAGAATAGTACCGATAATTTGGTAAAGTTGTCAATATCCATAATCCGATCCACCAGGCGATTTGCAATATCCAGAAATTTTGTAAGTATTTGTCGATTGATTTTTTATTCATTTAAAGAGACTGTGTGTGATCGATTATTGTGTTGTTAATTCTGGACTTTATCATTTTCACAAGTTAAATATATTCAATATTAAGCATAAATTGATAGAAAATATTTGAGCGGTTATTTTTTCCGATAAACGGCAATGACAGATTTTTGATGGAAATTATATTATTATAAATTCAAAAAATGGAAGAAGTGATTTGCTTGACCTTTTAAAGATGTTAATCACCGTTTGAAGATTAGCAGTATTATTTTGCCGTATTGTAAAATATTTTCCAACTGAAATCGATTTATATTTTAGATGGGAATAGGATGAGAGAGAATTCAATGATACAGTTTAGATGGTTTTGGTTGCTGCTGGTTGGCAGTAACTTACTTTTTGCTCAAATCTTATCCGATGGGATAGTAGTTGCTGACAGTGTCGATTATCCACATGCAGTCTACGCCGGTGATATCGACGGGGACGGCGATAAGGATGTTTTATATCTCGGTTGGACAGATGGTGAAATCGGCTGGTTGGAAAATCGGGGAGACTTTTCGTTTGATAAACATTTAATAGTAACCGGCTTCCTGGGTGCCCGTTATGCTGAATTACTCGATATCGATCGGGATAATGATATGGATTTTATTGCCGTAGCCAGAACATCGGACCAGACGGCCTGGTGGGAAAATGATGGTGAGCAGAATTTTACAAAACATATAATCGACGATAGCCGAATTGGTCCGGCAACATTGTCGGTCGCCGATATGGATAATGATAGTGATGATGATATCGTTGTTGGTTGTTGGAAAACACCGGATGTACTTTGGTATGAAAACACCGGGAACCTGAATTATACAAAGCACACATTGAATTCAGGGGTGTTGTCTTTGTTATCCTATGTTGAGATCTGTGATATCAATGCCGACAATCTGGCGGATGTAGTTGCAATATCCTGTAATGACGGTGAGATTGTCTGGTTTGAAAATATGGGCAGTAATGTTTTTGATTTACATATTCTGGAATCGAATCTGGAATGTGGTCATACAGTGCGTACTGCGGACGTTGATCAGGATGGAGATTTTGATTTGCTGGCGGCCTACTATTCTCAGAATCTCTTTTTATGGTGGGAAAATGATGGACTTGGAAATTTTCAACGTCATTTGCTTGGTAGTGTTACAGGCCGGGCCATATTTTTGGAATGTGTTGATTTTGATGACGATGGTGATAATGATGTTGTGGGATGTACTGAATTCAGTGAAAACATATACTTTTACGAAAATGATGGTGAGCAGAATTTTATTTTGAAAATTATGGATAATAATATTACAGGATTAACATGTATTGATCTGGTAGATATTGATAATGATTTTGATCCGGAAATTATTGGTGCGGGTAGTACAGGAAATTCTATTGTGCTGTGGGGAAATTGTTCATATTCGTGCAGCTTTGGTTATTCAGTATATTCTGGTCATGCTCCATTGACGGTCAATTTCTTTGACAGTACCACCAGTCGTTTCCCTGTGAACCAATGGGGTTGGGATTTTGATAATGACGGAACAGTTGATAGCCACGATCAAAACCCGGTTTGGCGATATACTGAGCCAGGCGATTACAGTATAATGTTTAATGTGACGATTGATTCAGTTACGCAGAATAGTTATCAATCCAATGTGATTCATGTATTTGATGGGGAAAGTGCTCTTTTGTTTAATGGTGAAGATGGTATGGCGGTGTGTATGGCCACACCCGATTTAAATCTCGACAGCAGTTTTACCCTGGAAGCGTGGATAAAACCGAAAGGCTGGGGAGATAGTGGTACAACCGGATATGGGCGAATTATTGACAAAGATAAAATTAAATTTATGATTATTGGTCCTGGAAATAGCAACCTCAACGATAATTGTCTAACATTACAATTGGCACACGAAGAAGAGACATATAGTTTTCACTCAAGTCCTGAAAACAGTATCGATCTGGACGAATGGCAACATGTAGCATGCGTATATACTCCAGGCATAATACGATTATACATAAACGGTGTTGAACAAAATCTGACGTCATCTGTGGACGATATACAAGTCATTGGTAACAATCTCGATAATGAACTAATTATTGGAAATAATGTGTCGGAATTCTATACGTTTGATGGTATAATTGACGAAGTTCGTGTATGGAATCTTGGGCGAACAAGTCCGCAGATTGCCGATAATTATTCTATTTATTTGAACGGTGACGAGGTTGGGCTTCTGGCTTATTGGCGAATGAATGAAGGAAGTGGTTCAAAAATTTTAGATTATTCGGTTTACTCCAACGATCTTAATTTAAATGATGTGGAATGGGCTCAAGGTGCATTGGAATATATTTCGGATATTGGCCATCCAAATTCAGAAATTATTCCGGAAATATTTAGTCTGAAAAATGCCTATCCAAATCCCTTTAATAATCAGACTGTAATCAGCTATAAAATTCCGGTTTGTTCAAATATTCAGTTATCCATTTACAATGTTTTGGGTCAGCATATCGCAACACTTGTAAATGAAAACCAGGCTGCAGGACATTATAGATTAAGATGGAATGGAAAAGATTCAGCAGGGAATACTGTCAGTGCCGGTATATATTTTATATGTTTGCAATCCAATGAAAATATAGAAACAAAAAAAGTACTTTTTTTGAAATAAAACAGAGGGGAATTCATGCTCAAGAAGACTTTTCAATTGATCCTGATAAGTATAACAATTCTATTTGCTGAAGGAACACTGGTGCGGGATCGTTTTTACAGTCCTGTTATGGAAGAGGAGTGTGATGTAAATGTATACCTTCCGGAGGTGTATGACACAAGCGATACGACACTCAGATTTCCGGTTATTTATTTTTTACATGGTGGTTTTGCAGATCATAATGATTACCCGGAACTTGAGGAAGTAGCGGAAGAAATGATGGATAATGGGTCTGTTCATCCGTTTATTTTGGTTAAACCCAATGGAGGTACTATTTCGTATTATGCAAATTCCTTCTCCTACGGATCAGTTGAAGATTTTATTGTTACCGATTTAATTAATTATATTGATTCGAGTTATCACACAATCCCGGAAAGAGAAAAACGTTCTTTAATGGGGCATTCCATGGGAGGAAATGGTTTTCGGATAATGTTTAAATATCCTGAATTATATTGTGCCGCGGCCGCACATGGTGGGAATATTCATCTTAGATCGTTCCTGGATATTATGATTCCGTCGATTGTTTTGGAAAATAGTGGCTCCATCTTGTTGGATCCCACCAACGGTGATTGGACAATGGCATTGTTTCAGGCGGCCAAAGCCTTTTCACCGAATTCGGATAATTCACCGTATTACTGTGATATTCCTATTAATCGACGTGGTGTTTATAATGAGACAATCTGGGCTGCCTGGCAAGAGAATGACGCGGCCTGGCAAGCGGTACATTATGATAGTGAATACAAAGTCAGTGTTTATTTTGATGCGGGTACTCAGGATATCTGGTATCCGGTCTCGGTAGCGTTTAAGGAAACACTGGACACACTGGACATTCCATATGTCTTTGATTCTTATGTTGGTGGACATATGTCAGATTTACCAGAACGATATCCGTTTGCCCTTAATTATCTGGATTCTGTAATGTGGTGTAATGAATCTGAAATTGAACAACCGGATTTAACTTCAGTACTTGTCGATTACCAATTATTTCAAAATTATCCAAATCCGTTTAACCCGGTGACAACCATTCATTATCGCCTGGCTTCTAAAACAGACATAAACATTAGTGTATATGATATGCTTGGGAACCACGTAAAGACTCTTAAAAATAATACACAAACTGCCGGGGAATACCGGATAGTCTGGGATGGAAGCAGCGAAAATGGAAACCAGGTTTCTGCGGGCATTTATTTTTATCAACTCCAGACAGGTAATTTTACTCAAATCCGCCGGATGATTTATTTGAAGTAATCCTCCAACTCCTTGGAGATGCGTAAGGGCTCATGGTCTCAGGGTGAGGACTGTGGGCCTTTACCTTTTTTAAAGATTGTTAAATCCGACCGTTTTGGATGAGTTGAGAAAAACGTTCAAATGACCTGTCGTAGGTTTTTTCCACATCCTTTGGAAAGCAGCAGGCCGGTAATTCCCGCATTTGCAAATGATACTGCAGACATTCACAACAGACACCTTTTCGGGAGCATGGTGAGTAACTGCAATTGCAATTAATGAGGTTATGTTGTTTATTGCATTCCATCTATACATCCCTTTATTAAATTATCTAAATTGTAAATGTCTGAGCATCTAGTATAATATCCAGGAAATTGCGATTATGAATGGGATTTTCCTTAAAATAAAAAAGGTGGGAGGGATCGTTGCTGTCTGATGAACCGTAATTCGATATATATTTATCAGAAATCAATGTTAACCTGTTTACCAGACCAGACTCAATTGAATCGGTTCGTCGAATCGGGAAGACTTTTTTTATGCGCATTTTTTGAGGAACGATATAATCGATATGCCAATGGAGTTTTTTTTGCTTGGAATGGTGTCGTTTAATTCGACCGTCCAGGGAGTTCAATGCTGAACCGACATAGACATAATACCCTTCAGAAAAATGGATCTTGCCAAGTTTTCCAACGACCTCATCGAATTCTGTTTCATTGTTTAATAACAGCATATAATTACCCTTGTTGACACATTGTTTACGAAGAATCGATCTGTTAATGGGTATTTCCCGTATACTCGATAAATCAATCGTAACAGGGTCAATTAAGTTAAGGCCGAGTGCGATAAATTTGACATTTGTTGCCTTAAGAAATTCCAGTCCGTAGTCATAGTCTGTATGAAAATTCGGGAAAAATGAATCAGCCGAACCATTCATGATCAAATAAATAGCATGACACGTTCTTTGATCAGTAGACAATTGTTGTAGCTCTCGAATGTGCTTTTGTCCACGTAAAGTCGGTGCATCGGGAAACATGGCAACATTGTTATGAACTAGAGTGCAGGACTTGATTTCAACTAACGATGACGTGTTGGGACCGGTTTGCAACCGAAAATCAAAGCGGGAATTCAGAATGCTGTATTCCCTGCGAATCGATTGAACTTCCGGAAAGATAGAATTCAATAAATTTCTTCTTAATAGCTCGTGAAATACGTCATTAACTTTTACTGTATCCAAAAATACAAATTTGCCATGGTACTGCGTTGAAACAACTTTGTACTGATATTTTCCGTTCGTGGCTTTTACGATATAGAAAGGGTGGCCGTCAACCAGGAATTCACTCATTCGGCCGGTGTTGGGAACATATGCCTGAATTAATTTTCCATCAAGAGTCAATTCCATCACAAAACGATTAGACCGGCGGACAAATTGAGCTTTGGCGAATGTCGGATAAATTTGCACGTAATGATGGCTGTCTATTTTTTTGCCAGTAACAGAAAATTCCACTTATCAAGTGTAAATGTTTCTTTTCCTGAAAGATCTATCTCACTGTCAGTCAGCGGATTAACATACCTTCCTTCAAGGTTTTTATTTTTAATATTAATAGTGTGAGACTGATCGGAAAAATTGAAAATTGCGATTATTTTATCATCGTCTTTTTCACGGATAAATGCGAAAATGTTTTTATCATCCGAAGTCTTAAGGCGGGTAATATCTCCACCTGATGTTCCGTTCCAAAGCGCCTTATTGGTCAGCTTTAGATTGAGCAAACGTGTGTAAAGTTCACGATTCGGATGATTCTGCCAGGGGATCAAATCCTTTTCAAAAAAGGAGAGCGGTTTATTCATTCCAGCTTCAAGACCGTTATATATGAGAGGCATTCCGCGAAAAACACAAGTAAATACAATAGACGCTTCCGTGGCATCACCAAGTCGTTCATATGCGGTGCCATTCCAGGAATTAAAATCGTGATTTGTAACGAATAACATACGGATATCATCGGGATGATAACGTCGGTTTTCTTTTGCGATCAATTGATCAAGATGACGAACATTCCGTTTGCCTATGGCCATATCATTCATCCAATAAGCATACGACCAAGCATAGGTCATATCGAAAGCCTGTTCATGAAGGTTATGTTCATTGGCTTCAGCCAGCATGAAAACTGGTTTAATCATTTCCAGTTCTCGACGAACATTATTCCAGAAATCTGTTGGAACCATTGCCGCAACATCGCAACGATATCCGTCGATATCGAATTCTTTAACCCAGTACTTCAACGACTCAGTCATGGCTCGACGTAAATCCGGATTATTATAATCCAGATCGATGACATCGGTCCAATCTTTGATTTCAGTGATATGATTTCCAAGAGAATCTCTGTCAAAATACTCGATATGTGTTTTTGTCCATACATTATCCCAAGCGGTGTGATTTGCTACCCAATCGATGATGATGAACATATCCAATTCGTGGGTTTTCTCTACCAAATGACGAAAATCCTCTTTCGTCCCAAATTCCGGATTGACATCAGTATAATCCTTGATTGCGTAATAACTTCCGAGAGTCCCTTTGCGGTTGATTTCTCCGATAGGATGAATCGGCATCAGCCAGATAATTTTCACACCCATTTTTTTCAGTTCTGGCAGATATTTTTCAAATTCCCTGAAAGTGCCTTCTTCTGAAAACTGCCGGATATTGACTTCATAGATGGCCGCGTTTTTACTCCAATCAGGGTGTATCATTGTTCGTTCGGAGGCGCCAAGTGTTGTCATAAATACTATTCCAATTATTAGGTTTGTTAAAGATTTCAATTAATTTCCCCGTTCATTCACGACACATATTGGCGGCTTTTTCCCGAATCACCGGAATGGCCTCCTCCATAATGTCTTTTACATCGCAATAGTTATAAGTTCGCTGATCAAAATCCCGGGATTCGATAGCATTCAGGAAGCGATTTTTGAATTCATTAAAATAAGAGCCGTAAATATGATAACTGTCGGCTTGATGAACATATCGGCCAAGTTTTACTATTTTTCCGGAAAGATCGGTTATCCGATTGGCGATTTTTTGCTGCAACTGGATCAGCGCAAACATATTCATAAACGCCGCTTTGTAGGCATCATTGGAACGAAAGCGGACATTTGTATTTAGATACCAGGTTTCGTCATCACCTTTTAATAATCGACACCAGATACTCTGTAGACAGGCTGGATCATAGCAGATATTGTCTTCCCAGACTTTCCAGGTAATGGCCTGGGCCCGTCGGGTGTAAGGGACCTTTGCAAGTTTTTGAGCAATTAATTCAATTTGATCAAATGGTTTTTCGATTCCCGGTACGGCATAATCAAACAGCCGTTGATGATAGGTATATTCCCATTTTGTGTCATCGGGATCGTCAGCATTTCGGATACAGTGGTCTTTAATGCCCTCAATGACTTCCAGAACATATTCCTGTAGATCCTCAAGTCCGCCAGGCATATCGCGATGGATCATCGGTTCAGAAAGAGGATTATGAATAACAACGGTCATCGAACAATCTTTGCTGGGTAGATCTTCAGGTTTATCGTATTCAGTTTTTATATCACAGCCTTTTCGGTAGGCTTCCAAAACTGATTTTTCCCAGGCTTCTGCCAATGAATTTCCTTCAACGAATAAAACAGGAATTTGTCCGTTCATTATTGCTCCTTTGGTTTAATAAAAATCAATGGAATATAAGGGATTAAGTTTGAAAATGGAATGGAAGAAGGATTAGCTTTTAACCAACCATTCCACAGCATCGTCTCGATTATTAAATGTTCGAAAATGGTTTCCCCGATTGGATTCAACCGCAAATTCCTTAAACCGGCCTTTGATAAAATCCGGTGAAAGTACCAAAGCAAATTTCAGGTAATAATTAACGAACTTCTGCAAAATCAGTCCCAACTGGCCGGATTTTAGGTCGAAGAAATTTTCTGGAAGATTGTCAGGATAGAGTAAAACGCCGACCGCTTTGTGTTCGCCACAGAAACCGATGACATCAACAGTATCGCGTTCATTGTTGATTAATGTTTGATTTGGTAATCCCTCAATGAAAGTTTTTTCGTTAGTTTTGATTACTTGCATCTGACCATCTCCATGAAAATTTGGATGATATTTTAAGGCGAAAGTTTCAGGATGTCAACCTGAAAAAAATAACAATATGCGAATTATTATACTAGTAGAATAGCCATAAGGAGTAGAATTATATGATTTTGAAATTTGAAGATTAATATTTTATTTTCAGTGAATCATTACTTCATTATCCCAGTATCTCATCAATCCAATCCTGAAACATCTTGCCAATTTCACTGCATTATCGTAAACTTTTCTGATATCAGACTATGAATAAGAAAAAGACAGTATATTTAATCGACGGCTCTGCAATTGCATATCGTTCTTACTTTGGAATGATCCGCAATCGATTGACAAATTCCGCCGGCCAGCCAACGGGCGCAGTGTTTGCTTATGTCAATTCATTGCTGAAGCTGTTGGAAGAAGAGAAACCGGATTACATCGGTATGGTTTTCGATGCTCCGGAAAAAACCTTCCGGCATAAAATCTATAAAGAATATAAAGCAACCCGCGAGGCCATGCCTGACGAACTGGTGTCGCAGCTGCCATATATTCATAAAGTAACTGAAGCGATGAATATTCCAGTGATCATTCGTCCCGGATATGAAGCCGATGATATTATCGGAACTCTGGCAAAAGACGGAAAAAAGCAGGGGCTGAAAGTCTTCATGGTCACTGGTGACAAGGATTTCATGCAGCTACTTGAAGAGGATGTTCTCGTCTATAAACCGGGCAGCGGATCGAAACCGGTTGAGATTATTGATATTGATGGTGTGATGGAAAAGTGGGGCGTTCGTCCCAATCAAATCGCAGACTATCTAGGTATGATTGGTGACACATCCGATAATATCCCCGGAATTAAGGGTATCGGCCCGGCCAAAGCCAGACCATTGCTGAAAGAATTTGGTAGTCTTGAAAACATTATTGAAAATGTGGAAACCATCGGTAATCCCCGTGTTCGGGACTTGATTCGGGATGGTGCTGAAGAAGCGAAATTTTCCAAGATGCTTGCGACCATTGTAATCGATGTACCATTGGAAATAAAAATTGATGAGATGCAGACGCAATCGGTTAATCGCGAAGAACTGACGAAACTGTTTGAAGAGTTGGAATTTTACAGCCTGATAAAAACTCTGGGTTCTACAAAAAAGACCGAAATAGTCGAAAAACAGTATCATGCGCTCAAAGAGCGTCCGGATATTGTAAGATTAGTAAAGACCTTACAAACCATTAAAATGCTCT
>Ga0265596_1000572_pt1 | contig 20984 bp, 18 predicted proteins | sample saktaG_FD_190143 | JGI IMG/M metagenome (GOLD analysis project Ga0265596, IMG submission 190143) | Saline water microbial communities from Sakinaw Lake, British Columbia, Canada - sak_2013_06_06_60m | ecosystem: Environmental > Aquatic > Non-marine Saline and Alkaline > Saline ...
CAATACAAGCATATCTCTAACAAAGTGCACTAACTGGCACTCATATCTGTCTTTGAACTCAGTTTGGGGATGGTCTTCGATTGTAGGAATCCATATGTTATTAAAATGGATTTTATTGTTGTCTGTAATAGTGGTTATTATTTCTAAAGCCTTTGCGGCAGCCTCTGTGCCACAGAGCTTGGCAATTGCGGGTTTATGCTTCACAAGTGCATCATTAAGCCAAAACTCATCTACTAAAGACTTATATTCGTCTGGAGCCGATGTATCCTCTTGATAGTCTAGCATTACATCAAGCAGGTCTAGGACTCGTTCTTTAGCTTCATCCCTGATTAGCTTAGGTAATAAAATTTTCCCTATCTCAGAATCAATTAGCTTCATACTCCACTTTGCTTTGATAGCAACTCGTATGAATTCAATGTAATTACTAGTTATTCGGTCTTTAGGTAGACACGAAAATATTTTGATAATACTTCGGTCTGTTCTGAAATTTTCGATTCTCTTGCCAGTCTCATCCTTATACTCCAATATTGGATTGATAATATTGACTATTTGGTCGGTAACCTCTTGAGTGGGGCTTGCCTCATTCTTCTCGGCAACATTTTCTAAATATCCCAAAATTGTCCAGTATGGGTTAATATAATAACCTGTTTTTCCCGTTACTTCTTCTGGGCGAGGATTGTTTCCAGGGTTAAAACATCCTTCTTGCACCAAACAATTCAACCAAGGAAAGGGGTTAATAGACGAAGCGAGTTTTGTGAAGAAATGATTACGTTGAGGTTCATCATTATTTATAAGCTGCATTACCTCACTAACTTTCTCTTCGGAGTAGTTGTTCGCAGCATTTTCAAGTCTTTGAAATGAATCGTACAAATAGATTGAAACTTGGTTTATTTCTTTGTTCCAATATTTGATTACTTCAAATAACTGCCCATAACCTCTTAAATCCTTTTCGAATCCTATGACTGATATACCCATATTGGCATAGTATGATTGTTCGAAATCAAGAATATTCTCCTCTCCGCTGTAAAACGGTAATAGCATAAAACGATTGACTACCTTCTTATTCTCCGTGTCAACCTTTGGGATTATATAATCAAGTAGTGCAGGCTCATTCATCGAATATCCAATAAACAATACCGTATAATCATCGAATATCGTCTTTAGAAATGTAGTAAACGTTGGCTCTCGGTATTTTTTGATATATTGTGAAACAGTAAAGACTAATGATTCACGATGACTGATTAGACCATGAATATGATAGAGCTTGTTAAGCCCTATATTTGCTGAATCAAATCGTTCAAACACAATTTGTTCGTGTTTGAACTTATCGTCAAATATGCAGTCAGCGTTCGTGGTGATAAATAACCCACGTAGCCCCCAAAGCTCATCGTAAATGTTTTGCGACTTTAATAAATCTTTATCTGGCTTGAGTGCACTCTCAAGCTCTTCGTAAAAGATGTTCTCCAACTTGTTCTTAGCTAGAATGTGTTGACAGATAGAGATAGTTTTTTTATGGTCACGATTCACAAGAAGGAAGTCTTTTTCCTTGTAGGTTATACACCCTGAGCCATCTTGGCATCGGGTAGCAAAGCACCTTTCAACAAGTTTTTCGGCAAGTTTATCCCATCCTAAGCATCCGACTATTCGTGAAACTCCCGCACCAATAAAGACTGCGAGTGTGCCATTGTTCACGGCATCCAATATAGGCCGTGGAAGGTTTGGTTGTTTTTCTATTTTGTTATTCGTCATTCTGTGTTTAATCTCAGATACTTATTAATTAGCCATTCCAGCAAGGATTTTAGTTCCTTGCTTAGACTTATGTCAATATATACCAAATGAGATAGGACTAACAATCCGTTGCTAAAGCTAAATTGTTAAGCAAATATAGCCAGAATTGTTAAGCAAGGGGACTCCTTCCCTTGTTAGTCTTATTAACTGCTTCTGATGGCAAGGGGGTCATGGGTAGGGTCTCTGGCACTAGCTAAGCCTAACCAACCGAAGTTGGTCTCGTAGAGAATTCCAGTTAGCCTTAAAATCTGGAAGTAAAGGGAGAACCACTACTTAATTCGATTCTTAATCCTCTCCCAGCAGACAGCTTTGGCTTCGTCTGGGTCTCTGCCAGCTCTTACCTCCATAGCAATACAGGCGGCCATAACAGCTCTAACTTGCTCTTCAGGGGTAGATTTAATTTCCTTCTCTGGTTCAGCCATTACTCACCTCCTTTTTGTCGTTGTCCTTAATTATACACTGATAATACGTATTTCTACCTTGGCACAGTGACCAGCATTTTCCTATACCATTCACTCATAAATCAAGCTGACCCATTTATTGCCTGGGCATTAACTACATAAACCCTTCCCCCCACCAGATTAGTGAGATTTTCTAGTGATTTATTTATATATAGTTATTTCACTTTAATAGCAAAATAATAGCGAAGTAGCTTTGAGCGGGTAAAGCTAAGGAGGTAAAATGAAGGCAAAGAGTCTAAGGCAAATAGCAAGGGAATTAGGAGTCAGTCCAAGCTATCTATCCCAGGTGAGACATGGTAAGCGTCCTGCTAGCGCAAAAGTGTTAAGCATTTTAGGTCAAAGTGTTAAGCAGATTAGCTGTGCCGAGGGAGGGATTCGAACCCACACTCCCTTGCGGGAAACGGATTTTAAGTCCGCCGCGTCTACCATTCCGCCACCCCGGCTTGTAAGACACTGGTTTCAAGGGGATTTATCTGTAAATTTCAAACCACATTCAGTTTAAAGAGGCGGCGAGCGGATTCGAACCGCTGCATAAGGGTTTTGCAAACCCCCGCCTTAACCACTTGGCTACGCCGCCCCGACTATATCCAGCTTGCCTGGAGCGGAAGACGAGATTCGAACTCGCGACCTTTTCCTTGGCAAGGAAACATTCTACCGCTGAACTACTTCCGCTTGAGTAAATTTTACTGTTTTTCCACCATTCAAGCAAATTAAATTAGTGCCGAGGGGGAGATTTGAACTCCCACGGGCTTGCGCCCACCACCCCCTCAAGATGGCGTGTCTACCATTCCACCACCCCGGCATGGCAGGGGCGGCAGGATTCGAACCCACGACCTGCGGTTTTGGAGACCGCTGCTCTAGCCAACTGAGCTACGCCCCTAAATTTCTACCTCTGCAAATACCCTGCGGGATAATCCAAATGCCCCGCACACGGTTCAGTGATAGCTGACTCACAAAATACCCACACCTTGAAGCTAAAACCACTCTGCCCTGATTTCAGGAGTCCGCAGTTTTCTCCCCATCAAGTAACCGAACCACAAGGATTATAGGTGAAACTCGACATAAATTCAACAAAACGCATTGTTATGTGCTCTGACTATCACAGCATGACATTTTGCCCATGTTTTCGTTATAATTTACAGGGTGGGAAGATAGAATTCAGTATTCACACCCCAATTTGAAAATCAAACAGGGAACGGCTCTGCGTTGAGGCAGCAATAACCTAAGATAGTGCTGCCTAAAATTTCACGAGGAGGCGAATGTAATGAAGAGATGGTTAGTAGCCATAATGAGTGTTATAACTATTGTCGTTCTGATTACTGGTGGGTGTAGCCCGGCACAGGTTACTGCCCCAGCTACACCAACTACAGATACAGATATAGGTACCATTGAGGTGCACGTCACTGACGCGCCGCCTGACGATGATGTGACAAGTATTATGGTAACGGTAGGGGAGGTAAAAATTCATAAAGCGGTTGCAGAGCAGGAACAGGAACAGCAGGGTACAGAAAACGCCTCACAGACTCAGGAGCAGGAGCAACAGCAGGAACAACAGGGAGAAGGAGAGTGGATATCCATCGAGATAACCGGGGATAATCCTTTTGACCTTGTTGAACTTAAGGATGGTGGATTGGAAGAGCTTCTTGCCTCAGAAAATGTACCCGCTGGTAAATATACCCAAATTCGGATGACCATAGATAATATTGAAGTAAGCCTAGGAGAAAACGATTTGGAGAAGGCCTCACTCCCCAGCGGCGAACTAAAGTTTGTCCGCCCTTTTGATATAGTGGAGGGGGAAACTACTGTTCTCCTTCTAGATTTTGATGCTGACAAATCTGTAACCGTTACTGGTGGGGGTAAGATTATCGTTAAACCTGTAGTCAAGCTGGCTATTACTTCACCAGCACCAGCTTTATCACTGGAAATAACCTCGCCTGAGGATGGAGTTGAGGTTAACGAGAGCCACGTCACAATTAACGGTAGTGTTTCTGACCCTGAAGCCACAGTAACCGTTAATGATGAGGATGTAGAGGTAGCTGAAGACGGTAGTTTCACTACTCAGGTTGAGCTTACGGAAGGTGACAATATTATTGAAGCGGTAGCCGTGCTCGATGGGCAGGAAAGCAGCGATAGCATCACAGTTACCTATTCCCCTGAGTAATAAATTGTACGTACGGCAGGCAACAGTGGGACTAACTATCTGTTGCCTGCCTGCATTCACCCCTCTCTCGCAGGTCTTCGAGTTTGCCCACAGATTTTTAAGCAGCTCAGCAGCCTAAAATCACCGTATTGCTTGATTTAACTCATTCAGTGATCCTTTAGACAGGGGAACCAATGTATTTACAACGTCGTTTGCTTCTTGGAATTAGGGCTTTATTTCTTCTCATCTCCATCGGTACCTTCGGGTATGTGCTCATGGTAGTGAATTTCATTGATACTTTCTTTGGCAAGCCAAGTAGCCCATTTGAGCTTGAGGATATCATGGTTGCTGATAACTCTCCTTTATCGGGGAGAAGTGTGGGCAAGGGTGAGAAACTTGCCGGCTTAACTATTCTTGCCCTGAGAAAAAAAACAGCACTCTCATTCCCAAACCTGGGGCAGAGGCTCTTGTTGAAGCTGGCGATGAACTTGCGGTGAGGCTCTATCTCCACCTCATTCCTGCGGTGGTATGAAAGACTGCCAAACGGATATATACAAGGTGGTAAATAGCGAACTTAAATATACTGACATCAAACTTTTAGCAAATCTGAATCCCTTTAAAATTCTTGCTAACCCAATTGTATTGTATTATTATCAATATAATACTTTCGCTTGGATTCAAACTATCATGGATAACGTCGATAAGATAAAAAGGTTGACTATTATTGCGATGGTCTCTAATGATTACCTAATGGAGCGACTCGTATTGAAGGGTGGAAATGCGATTGATATCGTTTATAAGCTTTCGGGCCGAGCATCAATTGATCTGGATTACTCAATGCAAAATGATTTCAATCGCCATGAATTATCAAAGGTTTCAGAGATTATCAACACTGTATTATCCACAACCTTCGCTGAAGAGGGTTTATCCGTATTTGATTTAAAATTTGAAGTGAAACCATCTGGAATTTGCCAGATAGATGAAATGGAATTTTGGGGAGGTTACACGATAGAATTCAAATTGATCCCAAATGATTTTCTTTCTGAACACCCTGACAATATAAGGCTTCTAAGAAAAAATGCTTCTATTGTAGGTCCAGATAATAGACGAACATTTAAGATTGATATTGGTAAATTCGAGTATTGTTCAGGCAAAGTGGCAAAAGAACTAGATGGTTATACTATCTATGTCTACAGTACAGAGATGTTAGTGTTGGAGAAGCTTAGAGCTATTTGTCAGCAAATCCCAGGATATCGCGAAATAGTAAAAAGTCATCCCCCAGCAGCGAGGGCGCGTGACTTTTTTGATATATACACTATTACCCAACAGTTTCCGATTGATATGAATAGCCAGAGAATCAAAGAATTACTAGCTGCCATCTTCTCTGTAAAGAAAGTTCCTCTAGATTATCTTAACCAGATCTCAAGCCATAGAGACTTTCACAGAGCAGATTTCGTTTCATTAAAAGATACAGTAAAAAGTGGAGTAGAACTTAAAGATTACGATTTCTATTTTGACTATGTAATTGACATGATTAATACTACCAAACTTTAAAAATTCTTTGGATAATATAGTTTCCATTCCTTAGAGTATTCAACTTCTCCCATCGCATGATCTAAATAAAAATCGTACTTGATATCGAAACCCTTCAATAATTCGATTTGTGCGTCTCTGTAATTACCAGCTTTCTCTACATAGAAACCAATCGCTTGATGATAGGGATAAATATAATCTAAGGTTTTCAATCGGGCAGTTAATTTATTAATTGATACTCTTGCTACAGCTTTTCTAAATGCTGAAATTACTTCATAAACACCACCTGAATATATCGGGCGGATTGTAATATCAATTAATGTTCTTTCAATATCTGTTACGACATTATTTTCTCCGGTATCATCTGTAATTGCTATCACTCCTAAGTTATTAGAAAATTGTCCGTTCAGTAAGCAGATACTAATATCTTGATATTTCGCAATATTATTGGATACTCTTAGTGGTTTATGAAATGCATCGTCAATATCTGCTTGAGATAATTGTTTATTCACCTTTGGCTTTTGGGGTTGCTCATGGGTAACATAAATCTTTTTTGGAATTTGATCTGTTAGACCATGTAAGAACAGGGCAGTGTAATGAGATAGATATGCATTCTTCTCTAAGCTAGACGCTATACGAAAAATTGACACATCTCCCCAGGTTAACCTTTGGATTCTTTTTGACCTAAACATAAAATCATAAAACTTTAATTGAGTATGGGTAACTAGTAATTTTGAAAACTCTTCAGCTGTTTGACCTACTGGTAGACGCCAATATCTTCTTTGACTGTCTAGTATCTTTGAGATGTCATTAAGGGAATACACTTTGTTACCGAGGGTTTCAAAGTGTTCAATGATATCCTTTTTAGCAATTTGAAAGCGACTTTTTGTCATCAAATAACCTTGGTATCATGTGTATGCATACAATGATACCTATAATAATGATCTTTGTCAAGGGTATAATACTAGTAAATCTACCGGTTAAGGATGGATGAGGAAAAATACAACTGTTGCTTATTTGAGCTATACTATGTATGCATACATAGTATAGTTATAATAGATGCATTTGTCAAGTTCTTAAGATAGAAGGTAAAAGAAGACCAAATAAAATCAATAGTAATTACAGAGTATAATGTATGTATACATTATACTCCGCGAAAGGGTATTTGTCAATAGCTTGTGCTGGCTGACCAAAAGATTAGCAAAAACACTAAAAACCCTCTAAGATATCAGTGTTTTAAGAGCTTTTAGCTTCAAAAAGTGGTACCCCTGGGGCGACTCGAACGCCCGACACGCGGTTTAGGAAACCGCTGCTCTATCCTCTGAGCTACAGGGGCATGCCATCGTGAACTTCCCCACCGTGACGTTTCTTTGACATCCGAGCCACCACTGACGGCAGCACCTCGTCAAGCAACGCCACCATGTCCTCCTGCATACCAGATATTATATGGCAATAGCTATACATAGTAAAGGCAACCGAGTCATACCGCAATGAATACAACAGCCTGGCCAAGGCCATGGTCGGGTAGGAAAGCTACCGTTTCTGGTATCGTAATGATAGGCTGTATCAAGTATTGTATTATAAAAGCCTACGGGGTTATGTTAATATCTCAGAGTGAACCATTAGTGGCCTGATTCAGTCCAGTTCAATGATGCTCACGTTACTTTTGCTGACTACATACACATTAGGAGGGAGGTGTCTATTATGGGGTTCTTTGGTGAAGTAAGGGAGACTTTGCGGGATAAGAGAAGAGACAAGGTCTGTGCAAATCTCAATAGTGTAGGGATAGATGCCAGATTAGCAGAAAGAGGCGTAAAAGAGGAAAAGGCCTCTACACCGCGCTGGTTTAGATCACTTGGTTTAATAGAAATAAATAAAAGCCCGATAAACTTTGTTCATGTGATTTACGTACAAACGCGGTACGGAAGACATTATTCCACACTATACCTTATTTATGACCCGGGTGTAATTAATAAAGCAGGCCTAAAAGCACGTTCTAAACGAGTAAAGGAGCCTCCACTAATCGGAGAGGTGAAGGACGTTGTTTGGAAGGGGGACTTAGGGGGAAGCATCACACAGCGCTTGAATGAAGACGAATATCTTAAGCAAGAGCTAATTAGAGCCCGACATGATGTCAAAGTAGGTACTTGCCCGGATATCAATTATTGGAAAATAGAAGCTAAAGGGTACCTTGTTAAGCAGGTCCATGAAAAATGGGACGTTTATGAAATGATAGCTCGTCATTTGAAGCAATAAAGAGGTTGGTGATTCGTATAAATCTATCCAGCGGAGCCTTATAGAACTTCATATCACTATAAGATTATTAGTGGCCTGGTTTGGTCCAGTTTAAGGGGGTTCACCTCACCACCAGCAGGTGAATATGTGGGGATTTTACCCCACAAGATATATCAAGTGCACTGAGCGTTAAATTTCAAGGCAAGATTGGGTATTAATCTATTCTGGGAGGAGTAGGGACAGTCCGCCAGTGGTCACCGGTATCTCCTTTTCAGAACACACACACGCACACCCCTGCTAGTTGTCCTACTCCTCCCAATTTTATTTTACCACTGAACTAAAAAAATGTCCAAAGGAGCTATGGGAGAATAGGAACGCAGCAAAGTAAAAGAGGAGAGTGGCTCTATAGTCATTCTCCTCTTTTTGGTTATATATACCCGGGAACTGGCGGCTACCTGATTAACTTCTTTAATGTCCTATCAGTAGCTTTACCGGCTGCCAAAGCAACGTCCTGCCTTACTAACAGGATGTTGGGAAAGGCCAAGGGCGTAAGGTTATTATTGTTAGTGCAGGAGGAGTTTGGACTTGAAGGTTGTCTGACGAGATAATGATGTATAGGGAAATAAAAGTGGCATGATATCCTAAGAATCGTATAAACCACTTGAGAAATGAATGGTGCAAGCTTGAATGATTACATAGCTTTGGCTCAGATATTGGCTCCTATTATTGCTTTAGCAGGCATTGTTGTTTCTATGTGGCTTTCAGTTAAGGCGTTAAGGGAGGGTCAGCTTGATAGGAAACTAAGAATGATGCCCCATTTAGCGTTTGATTATGGTGGCCGACTTTTACGGATTGAATTTGTGAAAACTGGAAGAGGAGTCTCAGGTATAGGCCCTACTCAGCATAAAGACACAGAGTCTATTTCGCTGAAAACTGAACCTGGTCATGGTGGTACAAGGAAGGTAATATCAATGTACGGCAAATTAAGGAATTACGGATTAGGTGTTGCATCTTCTGCAGAGGTAACTTGGATAGCAAAAAAAGTAAGGATTGGTTCGGAAAAATTTGATATTGACAGCAAAACATTGCTAGAACCACAGTACAGTAAAAAACGTAATTGCATACCTTCGTCTCCAAGTCATATCGTACCAGGTGAGGCAGGTGAATTTTTTCGTTTGCCTACATTCATTCATAATGATTTTGACAAGAAAATTTCAGAAGTAGAAGGCATTCTTCTAATAGAATGTGAAGACCTTTACGGTGGAAAGCATATAACGAATCAGGAATTCTTTCTATTTATGGACTATCGCCCTGAAAGCCCAACTATTCATATAACATTTAGTGATTTATTAAGAAGCAGTGAATGATGGTAGAGTGGTAATAGGCTGCAATGGCACTACAATCTTAAGACCAGATAGCGGAATTAGGTAACCTAAGTCCGTTCAACCAGTAGAGAATCCCCTTGTCTTGCCGATACCCTTATGCCACCCAGAGGAGCATGAATAAGTGGCGACTACAGGAGAATGGCTCTATGGCCACTCATAAATACAAGAAATCAGATATCCCGATGTTTGTGCGTTGGTTTCACCTTGCGTGGATTAAGATATTAATAATAAAACCTTTTCTATATTTCCAATAGGCTCGCTAATTATCCAGTGGGTAGCAATTAATTTAGCGAGAAGTGATGGTTTGGCAAATGACTCCCTCAAGCTCTCGCGGAACATCCGTGCCGATTCTAAACTTCTTACCCGTTCTAAGCTTGATCTCGACAGCATCAAAGCCGGAAACATTGTATAGCCAGCCGTGAGGTGTCAAACGAATGCCCCATCCGTAATACCAATGATTCTTAACAACCTGACACGATTCTATGTCGTTCAACTTAAATCGTTTACTGATTGGCCCAGGGCCGAATCGCACTTCTACTTCATCTTCGCCGATAACCACAGTCAGGCTGGAAAATAACACCAAAGCTATCGCAAGGGCAGCTAATACTCCGATAGCAACCCAATTGATGTCCGCAATGGACAAGACAACCCCAAGCCACACCATCACGGCTACCAACGCCACGATAATCAGATAACCAACCTGCGTGTGTTTATAGCGCTCAATCATGTTTTTCCTCACTAGTAATTGTACCTTCAGGCTCATTTTTCAATTAGAATAGACTACCAAATAGCTTCTTGCTACTTGTATTTAAGCGGCACAGATACTGGTAGTCGAACAGCTACTTAGAGACATGTTTTACTGAGTGCTGATCAATCTTTTATCTTTTCTAAATCTTCTTCTTAGTTAAACAATCCTGACATTTGTTTGTCATTAGTCATTCATTATTGCCGCGCGAACTTTGATGTAGAGATGTTCAACACGGCGATAGCGCCAATTCACCGCCATCAAGGTAAATCGTCTGGCCTGTCATGTAATTGGAAGCATCGGAAGCCAGGTAAACGGCCAGTAGCCCCAGGTCGCGCACGTCTCCCGTCCTACCCATAGGGATGCAGCGGAGCATTTGCTTCTTAAGCTGCGGATCATTATGTGCTCTTGCCGTGAGTGGTGTAGGGTAATCCCCAGGCCCTATAGCGTTGACATTAATATTGAAAGGAGCCCACTCCAGGGCTAAGCAACGGGTAAACATATTCACCCCTGCTTTACTGGTATTATAGGGAATATAATAAGCAATGCCCATGTCCGCATTGACAGAGCTGATATTGATAACTTTGCCTCGTCTTTGCTTGATCATGTAGGGGCCCACAGCCCTGGTGCAGAGGAAAATACTGGTCAGATTGGTGTTCATAATGTAGTGCCATTCCTCCTCGCTCATGGGAGTATTTGGTTCATCTACTTCCTCCCATCCAGGGAGTTTTACGCCAGGTAAGGGAACTAATTGCTTCGCTCGACCTGTGCCGGCATCATTAACAAGTATATCGATCTTGCCAAACTCTGAGATAGCTTTCTTTACCATATTCTCTACCTGGTCTGCCTTAGTAACATCGGTGGGAACCGCGATGGCACGCTGACCCAATTCCCTGATTTCCTTAGCCGTTCCTTCAATTTGTTCCACAGTGCGAGCCGCCACTACTACATCGACACCGGCCTCAGCGAGCACCAGAGAAATGGCCTTTCCAATCCCCCGACCACCTCCGGTCACAATAGCCACCTTACCCTCCAGATTGTACTCCCTGGGAATCATACTAAACCTCCTTTGCTGTTCTTTACAGGCCCTCGATATTCCATATCTACTGCTGTGGAGATATATTAGATGCTTGCTCATTAGCTGTCAAGGTCATGATGTCTCAACAACGTAGTTAATGGCAGGTATCGGTGCTACACTCATGGAAACAAGCATGGCCTCCTCAGTAAACAGTCCGTTATTTTGCCAATCCTCTTGAGCAAAGCTCAGTAGCAATTTCGTTTAGCCCCAATTCATTCAGTCTCTCGGCCATCTGCATACCAGTGCTAACATCCCAACCTCGAAGTTCATAGTACTCATCCTTCATACGCTCAAAACACTCCCTGTCAAGCACTTCGCCCTTCCTCGATACCGGCAGCCCGCTGCGGTCCGGCACCAGGCAGTATTCGTTGAGGAAGCCAGATTTCACTGGCACGCTATACCATGGATCCGGCAGCGTGTCTCCCTGTCTACCTGGATGTCCATCCCTGATTAAAATAGCCCTTTGCAAATTGAACACTCGTTCACCAATGCGTTTCAATTCTGATAGGCTTAAATGCTTGCCGGTGACTGCAGCGATTACCTGGCTTAGTATCTCCGGTTCCGAATACTCTATCTCCATCGTTGGCCAGGAGAAATCACACAGAATCAGGCATCCCTTAAGATGTTGCCTGTCTTGAATCTCCTTTGCCGCCAGCGCCTTTCCTTCATAAGTATGGAAGTCCGCTGCTGCTTCGCTACCCCAGTATCTTCGCCCTATTGATTTGAGCACCTCGCTGCTGCCCCAAGCTCCCTCAGCCCTATTCACATAATCCAGCCATGCCCATATTGGTTCAGTCACTTCATGCAGCTGTGAGTAGGGCACTCTGGGCTCAGTGGCATAAAGGAGCCCATCAACAATATAGAGCCTGGGGCAATATCCGACAACGGTGCCGTCTGCATAAATCGTGTCCCCGAATAAAGTCCGTGAGCGTTGTCCCAGAAAGTTGGCAGCATTAGAGATTCCTGAGGCAAGAATTTCGCCGAAACCCTGTCTCAAAGATATCTTCTTGACCAGAGATTCAATGAACTCCAGGCTGCCCATTCTGGACAAGGGCAGCCCAACGCTCGCATCTGTTATGATCTCAGCCTCGTGGCACCGTGATAGCCACAGTATGAACGCCTCAACAGCGCTCGTATCCAATCCATACTCATCGCATAGCCAGTTAGCAACGAAAGCACCTTCGTTCTGCTGTCCGTAGTAGTGATTGGTTCGCTCCTCGTAGAAAACGCTATTCTGGCACAGATATTTGCTTTTTCTCCCGTCACTGGCTTCCAGCAGATGCCTTGAACAACCTGCTATACATCCATAGCAGGCTTTCCTCTTCGCTATGATCCCTGGCTGTGCCTTTGGCACTTCATAGTCCATATCTTTCTTCAAGCCACGCAGCTTGTCGGACAAACAACGAAGTTCATCGGGAAAAGCGGGGATAAGCCGACGTCTCCCAGATAAGGCAATCGCCTTCAGCTTCTTCGAGCCCATAACAGCACCAAATCCCCCTGAGCCGCTAGCGTTATCGTCAGCCAATAATGTAGCAAAGGTAATCCTGTTCTCTCCGGCCGGGCCGATAGTCATTACTCGAGTTGCTGTTCCCAGTTCATCCTTCAGAATCTTTTGCGTATGCGTCGTGCCTTTGCCCCAGAGATGAGAAGCATCTCTGATTTCACAAACGCCATCATGAAGAAAGAGATATACCGGTTTTCCCGCTTCTCCTTTGAGTACCAGTCCGTCGAACCCGGCGAACTTCAGAAAGGCACCCCAACTCCCTCCCATATTGCCATAGCTAAAATGTTCAGGTGCGGCCACGGGAGATTTCCCACAAACCTGCCACCTCGAACCAGACAGCCCGGTCAAGCCGCCCAAAGGTCCAGTGGTGAATATCAGGGGGTTTCGCGAGTCAAAAACTTCCCCACCAACAACGGATTCCTGCCAGTAGAGTTTGCACCCAATACCTCCACCTCCAAGAAAATCATCCGAGTAAAGGTTCGTTGGTTTGTAATCCACCTGCCCCGAGGACAGGTCGACGAACGCTATCAAGCCTGCGTATCCGGGTAAATGCTCCATTGAAATCCTCCAGGGACAAGGTAATCATAGACGCTATCTAAGTCTATCGGCCCCAGTGAAAATACAAACAAACAGCCGTCGGCATGGGACGTGCCAGTCTGCCGACCTGTGGCGGGCTGTACCCGCAGTAATATTATTATGTCATCTACCCTGAGTCTGGTCAACCTGGCCAACATTTCCCATGGTAACTGGCGATGGGGCATCCTGACCATTAGCTGTAGCGAACAAACAGGAGTTCTATCTATTGAGACCCTTGGTGGACCAGAGCGTATGATAGACAGAACGTTTGAACTGGCTTTCAGCCTCAGTATTTGACCGCTCTGCTACCATTGCCAATGCTTCCCGTAAATCCCTCCACCACCGTTATCTCCGCAGACTAAATAACTTCATGCCCTTCGCACACGTTAATCAGTTCTGCCAAAGTCAATACTTGTGCCCGGCGGCCGGAACCCGGGCGCACAACCTTGAGCATCTTCGCCGCTTTAAGTTTATTAAGCATTGTGAGGATAGCGGTTTTTGTAGGCATACCCTTGATATTGTCAAAAATATTGCTGGGGAAAATTGGCTGCTTGAACATTTGGTCTAGCAATGGTACCGCGAACTGAGAATGAGTCGTGTCTCTCACCTGTTTTTTAAGCCGTTCGTAAAGTTGGATAATTGCCTGGGCTTTTGCACCGTTGGCTCTAGCCTGCTCATCCAGCGTTTTTAGAAAAAATGCTATCCACTTGTCCCATCCGTCAGGTTCAATGCAAATCGCGTGCAACCTTTCCACATATTCATCGCGATGTTCTTCCAGGTAAGCTGAAACATAAAATTCAGGGTGAGATAATAGCTTCTTTTCATATAGAAACAGGGGGACTATCATCCGGCCGAGACGTCCGTTACCGTCCAGGAAAGGATGTAAAACCTCAAACTGGGCATGAATAATTGCTAGCTGTACCAACGGGTCGGGCCTGTCCATGTGCCAGTATTTCTCCCAGTTATCCAGGTATTCCGGCAAGATTTGAGGTTCAGGCGGCACGAATTGGGCAGTGTCCATATTTGCACCGGGTAAACCAATCAAGTTTTGTGTAGTGCGGAATTGCCCTCTGGCTTTATCCCGTCCACGGACGCCGGCGAGGAGTACCTGATGGAGTTTTTTTAGTAGATTAAGGTTAAAAGGCCGTTTTTGTAGTTCCGTTTCCGCCAGCTTCATCGAGACACGATAGTTGATGATTTCCTCGATGTCTTGCCGGCGGGATTCCCCTTCCGGCGCTTCACCGGCTTCAAACTTGAGCACTTCACCCAATGTTGCCTGTGTGCCTTCAATTCTGGAAGAAAGGACGGCTTCCTGTGTGGTAAGTGGAGAGAGCAGAACGTCAGGATTCGTGATACCATAGAGGATGCCATCAAAATAGGCTAAGGCGCGGTTCGATGCTCCAATTAATGGAATGAGCGGTTCCCATTTGATAGTGGTGATGGGTAGTTTATCCGGTATACATGGTTTCATTTTGGCTTAAGCCTACTTTATTTAAAACTATTAGCCTATAGTAAAAGTAATTATACTTTATTCAATATCGCAATTCAAATATGACTTTAATATTGTCCTTAAACCTTGCCTTCTATCACCCCAATCTCTTCCGGCGTTAACCCATACAGTTCGTATACCATCTGGTCAATCCGCTCTTCCACTACCTGACGCTTGAACTCTAAGCTGAAACTTCTTTGATTCCTCATGGCAAGGTCCTTTCTCCTCTCGAAATTATCGAGATTTCGATAACCACTTGCCCGTGTTAGTTTTGCGAAGGTCTTTAGCTAATTACTTATTGTATTCTTTCCAAGACAACCATCTCTACATCTGATTCTTCATCTAGTATTGTTCTTCTAACGGTTAGGGATTACACTTTTATCTGATTGTCATTAAATTGACACGGTTTCTCAAATATAGCTATACTTGGTTCTTCTTGATGTCTGGATCAATAATACCTAGACTTAACTATTATGAAAAAAGACGGAGAGCTGAATATTCCAGTGGAAGTAGTTGAGGTACTGGTTACTACTCCATTAGATGAAGAATGCATACAGCAGATTACTACTATCAGCCCTAAGATAAACTTGAGGGATGTTTCGGATTTTGCCAATGCCGAAGAAAGAGGGGACTTCTCCTCTAGAGAACAGTTTGATGCCCATTTGGCTGAAGCTGAGATAATCTACGGATCTGACCCTCCTAAGAATGTAATTGCCCGAGCGCCTAAATTGAGATGGATTCAAACCATGGATGCCGGGGTAGATGACTTTTTGGATAGTGATATTATAGAAAGCTCGGTGATAGTGTCCAATGCGAGTGGTGGTATGTATGCCATCTCAATTGCTGAATGTGTTCTTGAAATGATGCTTATGTTTGTCAAAAAGATGCCGTTAGACTTCCAATTGAAGCAAGAGAGGAAATGGAAAGCGTTTAGTCTAACGGTATTACACTCTAAAACAGTCGGTATAGTGGGACTGGGTAGTATTGGACGACGAGTAGCAAGGCTATCTAAGGCCTTTGGTATGCGAGTGTTGGCTACTCGTAGATCGACCAGGTCAACAACGCGTACCAGGAATGTCGACATACTGTTTTCTCAAGACCAGTTGCCTCAGCTACTCTCTGACAGTGATTTTGTGGTGCTGGCTCTACCCCTTACTCCCGAAACGAACAATCTCATTGGGGAAGAGCAACTTCTGACTATGAAACCCACCGCTTACCTAATCAATATCGCTAGGGGTAACATAGTGGACGAGGCCGCACTAACTCGTGCTCTTGAAGGAAACTGGATTGCTGGGGCAGGGCTGGATGTCTTTGTGACTGAACCTTTACCTGTTGAAAGTAAGTTATGGGAACTACCCAATGTAATTTTAAGCCCTCACGTTGCTGCTGAGATAGAAGACTACGACCTACAAGCAACTAGGCTGTTCGCTGATAACCTAAGACGCTATTTGAACGGGAAAAGGTTGCGGAACGTGGTAGATAAAAAGAAGGGGTATTAGCTATTAATTCAGTGAAGAAATACTGGCATAACATCAAGGAAGGTAAGGGTAGTCTTAGAAACAGCCAAACATGATGATAGAGTAGGTGGTAAGATACAAATGGCTAATATTACAAAAGAAGATGGATATATTGAACTGAATTCAAAGGAAATAGATGGAATTGTGAAAACGCAAAACAACCACGAGTTACCTTAACCGAACTTGTGGATGTTAGGTCCAGGTTATCCAGGCTTTATGATGCTCTGGAAACGGGAAAACTCCAACTTGATGATCTTGCAGCTAGGATTAAAGAACTGAAAGTCCGCCAGGACCAACTCAGTATGACCATAGTTGAGATAGAAGCTGAGATGATAGCTGTGGGTGTTGAACAAGTAGATATAGATGTCGTGAAAACCTATGTCCGAGACCTGCGCGGCTTGCTTGAAGAAGCTGACTTCATTGAGAGAAAGGCTTTCCTGCGCTCATTTATCAAACGGATAGAGGTAAACAAAAAACAGGTTACAATGCACTATAACCTGCCGCTAGCAACAAATAGAAAAACAAAGGACCAAATAGGAGTTCTATCTATTGAAACCCTTGGTGGAGATAGGGGGATTCGAACCCCCAACCTCTGCATTGCGAACGCAGCGCTCTCCCTACTGAGCTATATCCCCTCATGTTGAATTGTAGCAATGCCTTAAACTTCAGGTCAAGTTCACACTCTCGCCCTCACCCTCACCCTCGCCTTAATCCTCTCTCTCCGAACCAGAACAAACTTGCGGCTCAGGCCCATGTGAAGCCTGAATCGAAATGGGCATTGCACACGCCATGCGGCGTATTGAAGATGTTTTTAGAAAAGGGAGCACTTTTCACCTGTGCTATTTACAGCGCCCTGCATTCACTGCTAAAATAGCCGTGTCAAATAGCCGATACTCTCCACCGTTTTGACAGAGACTAATGTAACGGACAAATGATGATAAATTACTTTTTCATAATAATCGTTGCTGCCCTCGTGGTAGACTTTATCTTGCAGCTCATTGCCAATTTGCTGAACATCAGGGCTCTCAAGCTGGAGCTGCCTCCTGAACTGGGAGGAATATACGCACCCGAGAAATATCAAAACTCTCAGAAATACACGCGTGTAAACACGCGCTTCACCATTATCGAAAGCGCCTCTATGCTGGTTGTGCTGCTGGTCTTCTGGTTTGTCGGCGGTTTCAACTATCTCGACCAGGTAGTCCGAGGATGGGGCTTCATCCCTCTACTGAATGGCTTGCTCTACATTGGTATCCTGATGCTGGCTTCCACATTGCTCAGCCTGCCATTCAGCGTTTATGACATTTTCGTAATCGAGGAAAGATTCGGCTTCAATCGAACTACGCCGCGCACCTTCATACTGGACATTCTCAAGAAACTCGGATTGGAGGCACTGCTGGGTGGCGCATTACTTGCCTGCATTCTGCTACTCTTCGAGCATACTGGCACACATGCCTGGCTATACTGCTGGGCAGCCGCAGCTGCCTACTCCCTGGTGGTACAATTTATTGCCCCGACATGGATCATGCCGCTGTTCAACAAATTCACTCCAATGGCATCAGGCGAGTTGCGGGACGCCATATTCAATTATGCTGCTTCGGTTAAATTCCCTGTGAAAAACGTCTTCGTCATGGATGGTTCAAAGCGCTCATCCAGGGCAAATGCTTTCTTCACTGGATTTGGACACAATAAGCGCATCGCTCTCTATGACACCCTGATTGCGAAACAAACAGTGCCCGAGATGGTGTCCATACTGGCTCACGAAATAGGACACTACAAGAAGAAGCACATCCTGAAGGGAATGGTAATCGGCATATTGCACACGGGATTCCTGTTCTTCCTGTTATCTATCTTCCTGGGCAGCGTGGGATTATATCAGGCCTTTGGAATAGAGCAACCGTCTATTTATGCGGGCTTCGTCTTTTTCGGCATGCTCTACACGCCGATAGAGCTCTTGCTCTCACTGGGGATGAGCGTGATATCTCGGCGGCACGAATACGAAGCAGACCGCTTCGCCACCGAAACCGCAGCTGCCCCGCATAGCCTTATCGAGGCCCTGAAGAAACTCTCCAGCGATAACCTCTCCAATCTGACACCACACCAATTCTACGTCTTCCTCAACTACTCACATCCAACATTGCTCCAGCGCCTGCGCGCTATAGAACAATGCGCCACACAAAGTAGTGAAAGCGAAAACAGTCAGGACTGAGAGCAGGGCAAACTGGAGAAACCATTAATAAAAATCTATAGAGCTGTAATCATCGTCCGTGAGGCCGTAGCGCCGCAGCATTTCGAAGCTCATCATTTGTCAAATCTTCAAATCAAACCATCCAAAACGCGGCTGACCATTTGGTGTGCTTCCATATCAATGCTGTGGATGAGGTTACGCAGTGGGAAATCGTAGCTTCAGTGGAAAGGATATCAGAAGCTTACCTGGTGCCGGCATTAGAAAGCATGTTAGCTCAATTTCCTTTCGTTATCAGGGGTTTTCATTCCGATAATGGCTCTGAATTTGTGAGCTATAAAGTTGCCCGTTTGCTGAACAAGCTGCTGATCCGATTTACTAAATCCCGGCTCAGACGCAGCAATGTAGATATTCTGTTGAACAAAGAAAATCTTGGATATATAATAAAGGAAGGCAACTTAGCATAAGAATGTAATCGGAGGGACGAAAATGCATAAAACATCGTTCCCAAAATCCTATTCTTGAACCCAGAGAAACGTGTGAAGTGGGAGAAGCCGGCAAGTGTAGCAAAATGAATCTATTTAGACTATTCACACCCAAGCCCACAATCTCTGACCAGGAAGTAGCCAGAGGACTGCGCTGGCTAACCTGGGAAGGAACGGTTTCTCTGGGCTTCAATAGCATTACCACCAGCGGCATTTTAGTTGCATTTGCCCTGGCGCTTGGTGCTGATAACTTCCAGATTGGTATTCTGGCAGCAATTCCATTCATTATGCAAATTCTCCAGATACCATCAATCTGGCTGGTACAGAAAGTTCGGCGGCGCAAGGCAATCGCAGTGTTTAGCTGGTTCCCGGCACAGCTACTCTGGTTTCCCATCGCACTCATTCCCATTTTTATGCTGGTTCCCAGCAAGAGTGCAATATCACTACTCCTGGCATTAATCGCAGTCCGCGGACTATTAAGTGCCGTCTGCAACTCTGCCTGGAATGGCTGGATTCGTGATTTGATCCCCCAGCCAATACTTGGACGATTTTTCTCAGCGCGGCTGTCGAGGGCAACTATTGTGGGAATAGTCTTCAGCCTCGGTGCCGCCTTCTACGTGGACTACTGGCGTGGACAGGTACCAAGCGAGAGCGCCGTGCTTGGCTATACATATGTGCTTCTCTTTGGCGCTTTATTCTTCGGGCTGGCAAGCCCGGTGTTCATGTCGCTCATGCCGGAACCATTAATGCAACCTGTATTAGGACATCAGTCCTCGATAATACAGAGACTTTCCGCACCGTTTCGAGATGAAAACTTCAGGCGGTTGATGCAGTTTCTGTTTTTCTGGGGCTTTGCCTCAAATCTGGCAATCCCCTTTTTCGCCGTATATATGCTTCAGCGGTTGGGATTGCCTGTTTCGTGGGTTATTGGCCTTAGCATCTTAAGTCAGATGTTTAACATATTGTTTCTTCGTGTCTGGGGCTCTTTTGTTGACAGATTTGGTAACAAGGGGGTCCTCTCGTTGTGCGCATCCCTTTACCTTCTGGTAATCCTAGGCTGGATATTCACCACTATGCCGGAGAAGTACTTCCTGACCATGCCTCTGTTGGTGGTCTTACATATCCTTGCTGGCATCGCTAACGCCGGAGTTACCATTACAGTAGGCACAATCGGTCTAAAATTAGCACCACAAGGCGAAGCGACTTCTTACCTTGCTGGAGCATCTTTAGCCAACAATCTTGGAGCTGGGGTGGGACCACTGTGTGGAGGTCTCCTGGCAAATTTTTTTAGTGTGCGCCAACTTAATCTGACCTTCACCTGGATTGACCCGGTCAGTTCTATTCAGCTTCCGGCTCTGAGTATTATCGGCCATGATTTCCTGTTTGCCATCGCTTTCATTGTGGGCTTGGCCACTTTGGGTGTCCTAGCCCGTATCCGAGAGGAGGGTGAGGTCGGTCGTGAAGTAATCCTTGAGTCAATGATGACGCCAATGCGCCAGTTCTCACGACCTATGAGCTCAGTACCAGGGCTTACCTTTCTAAGCAACTTCCCCTTCGGCTTTATCAAGCGAGTGCCAATTCCCGGGCTGGATGTGGCTATGGGCGTTACCGCCTATGAAATAGCTGAGATGGCCAGAGCAGCTACCTCAGCTACGGTACGTGGCCGAAGAGTAACCATGAGGTTAGGCAAGGCACTGCAGAGTGGTATGGCTGGAATATGGAAGGACAGGGAAAGAGTGAAGGAACATGGCATTGAGATCACACGGCAGACAGCGCGTGGCGCAATGCATGTTGTTAATGAGAAACCCCTGGCTACGGAGCAACTCGTGGGCACGGTACTAATGGGCGTCATGGAAGTTTCAAGCA
>Ga0265596_1000573_pt1 | contig 20951 bp, 28 predicted proteins | sample saktaG_FD_190143 | JGI IMG/M metagenome (GOLD analysis project Ga0265596, IMG submission 190143) | Saline water microbial communities from Sakinaw Lake, British Columbia, Canada - sak_2013_06_06_60m | ecosystem: Environmental > Aquatic > Non-marine Saline and Alkaline > Saline ...
CTTTCCTTTAACCCGAAATGAACTAGCGATTCCATTTTTCCTTTTTTATAATAATTAAAAGAAGCACTAGTATTTTTAATTTTCGGTTAGAATCATAGAACTTTGCCTACTTTTGCAAAGTTCTCTAAAGGCTAGAAGTTAAATTAGTTTTAAAGAATAAAAGATATTTAAATTTCAAAATCTCTGATTTTGACTAAATGTCCTGTAGGAACTAAGGTGGCAACCCCTTTAAATAAATCTACACGATGATTGAATATAACACTTTAAAATTAACAAGAAGCTTGGTTCTGATTTAACCATCTTTCAAAAACCTTTTTATAGTTGTTTAATTTAATTATTATATGAAAAAGGGTATTGAACATAGAGAAAAATTTGAATGGAATAATCATAAGAGTTTGAAAAGATTATATATTGCTTTGGTTATTTTGATTTTTGCTGTTCTTGTTTATTTAGGATATTTTTTGTTTTTTGCTACTGAGGCTTGCAAGGATTTGGAATGTTTTCAAAATGCAATGTTAGATTGTGAAAAGGTTTGGATGATTAGAGAAGATGAATCTGCTGCTTGGAGATATGAGATTTTAGGGAATTCTGGAAGTTCTGAAGATGATGTTTGCAGTGTTAAAGTTGATTTATTAAAAATAAAAAAAGGAGAAATAAAGATTGAAGATTTGCAAGGTAATTCTATGACTTGTGAAGTTCAAAAAGCAGGAGGTATTTTTCCTGAAGAAGATATGTCAAAATGTAGTGGTGTTTTAAAAGAAGAGCTTCAGGAGATTCTTATTCAGAGAATGCATAATTATCTTTTAGAAAATATTGGTGAGATTGAAGAGGAGTTTATTGGGGTTTGAAAGGAAGATGAGAATTATAGAAAGATTAATATTCTTCTAAAAACTCATAAATCTCTCCTTGTTTATGGCTATTAAGTGAAACATGTAATTCTCCTGTTGAGGGTTTTAAATTTAGAAATTCTCTATTGACTAGTTCTTTAATTGCTTGTTTCATTTCTTTAGTTCCTCTTAAATGACTTGGTAATGCTTTTTGTAAGTTTTTGAGCTGAGTATGTCTTCCACCCCAGATGTTTAAGTTCATAAGTTTTCTAAGAAATCTTTTCATTATTACTTCTTTTAATTCCATAAATAATTAAATGGATTAGGATATTTAATATTTTCACTTATAAAATATAGGAACATTAGTGTTCCAAAATAGAAACACTTATAAAGTTTGGTTATATTAATTAAACATGGAAACTCAAACTTTATTTAGAAAAGCTCTTGGAGATACTCCAAAAATAAGAGTATTGGAATTTCTTATAGAAGGAAGAGAATTAGATTATAGTATAAGTGATATTGCAGAAGGTGCTGAGATAGGGAGGACTACTTTGTTTAGAATATTTGATGATTTAATTAAAAGTAATGTTATAGTTCCAACTCGTATAATTGGAAATGCTAAATTATATAAACTGGATTTAGAAAATAAATTTATTAAAAAATTAGTTGAAGTTTTTGATGAAATAATTTTAGGGAAAAAGGTTGTTGTTTGAGGGTTATTGAGCAAAATCGAGAAAAAGGCTCTTGATGTTTAATGAACATATAATGGGATTCCTAATTCTTCTGGATTATCGCAATGGCTTTCTAAAATCTCTCTTGGTTCCCCTTCAAAAACATCACCAAATTCAGTATACAATTCTCTAACATATTTAGTGGGATGATTATTATGAAAATATGCCCTTATTCTGTGTGTTTGTTCCTTTGTAACCCCCCATAATCTAGGCAAATCATCTATTGGATGGTTTGCAGACAATGCTGCAAGACCTAAAACTGACAATGTGGGCTTTCCATTAACGCGTGGTAATGGTTATAAAGTATCAAAAAGAGCCCTATCTTGTAGAATATTCTCTAATAAATCGTTGAATGCACATTTTTCAGTTTGATTCATAGAGAAGAAAATCCTCTTAAGTTTATAAACTCCATTGCACCTTCTCTCACTCAAATCTCTTATCTCTCTTTTCAATACTTTTATATACAAATTTAATTTTAATTTAATATCATGACAATAAAATTTGGACCAGCAGGATTAGGACCTGTGAAAGATGCTATAAATAACTTGGAAGAGTTTAGTAAATTGGGTTTGAAAGCTTGTGAAATTGCATTTACTTATGGAATTTATATTAAAAAAGAAGAAGATATTAGGGAGATTAGAAAAGCTAGTGATAAGTTTGGTGTTAAGTTAAGTATTCATGCTCCTTATTGGATTAATTTGAATGGTAAGGGGGAGAAGAAAACTGAGGAAAGTAAAAACAGGATTTTAAGATGTTGTGAAATTGGTGATAGGTTGGGTGCTGAAGTTATTGTTTTTCATGCTGGTTATTACCGGGGAATGGATGAGGATAAGAGTTATGAGAATATTAAGAAAGCTATTTTAGAGATGATGGTAGAAATTAAAAAAAGGAAGTTAAAGGTAAAGTTGGCTCCTGAAACAATGGGAAAGATTAATGTTTTTGGTAGTGTTGAACAAATTAGTAGATTGGTTAATGAAACAGGTTGTGGTTTTTGTTTGGATTTTGCACATGTTTTAGCAAGAGATAAAAAAGTGGATTATGAAAAAATTAAAAAATTGTTTCCAAGCAAAGATTGGCATTGTCATTTTTCTGGAATTGAATATGGTGAGAAAGGTGAGAAGAGGCATAAAAAAACTTCTTATGAATCATGGAAAAAGTTATTAAAAGAGCTGCCTAAAAATAAAGATATTGTTATTATTAATGAAAGTCCTGAGCCTGTTGAAGATAGTGTTGAGGGGTTGAGGGTTTTTAGGAGTTGAAGATTTTAGAGAAATACGGGATTATTCATCTTTCTTCTGAGTTTCAGAATATACCTCAGTATACTTTTCTTTTCTTTTTATTGCTGAATCAATTTTATTAAAAATTCTTTGTGCTTTTTCTGGATTTTTTTTAGAAAGATTTAAAATAAAAAGAATTTTTCTTAAAACTTGTTCATAAGTTTCTCGATTATGTTCTTTAAGATGGTCTAATCTTTTTTTTGTTTCTCGACAGACTTTTATTGTAGTTATGTTTTTTGAGTTGCTTGTTTTTGTATTCATAAAAGGTATACTTTGGTGTACTTTATAAATCTTTCTATAAATGTAATTATTACATAGTTACTACAACATAGAAAAGTTTATAAACAGAATTTATGTCTTAAAACTAATTAAATTTAAAAACCTTAACATGAAAAGTAAAGCAATTTTGGTTTCTTTTGTAGCATTATTTGCTATAGTTTTTGCTTTAAGTTTAGTAGCTGCAAGTGAATTTGTTGAAGTTACAGATGTAGAGATTGATGGAGTTTCTTATGAAGCTGGTCAAACACTTGGATTATCTGTTTCAGAGACAATACCTGTTGTAGTTAAGTTTACTGCACTTGATGATGGAGATAATACAACATCTGGTGTTTCTGACGTAAGAGTCAAAGTTTACATAGAGGGTTATAAAGATGAAATATCTGAGACAACTTCAAGATTTCATATTCTTGAAGGGAATACATATGTCAAAAGATTTTCATTGAAATTACCTTCAAGTTTTGACATTGAAGACCTTACAGAAGATGTTAGTTTACTTATTAGAATCAGTGCAAAGGGCGAAGAATCAACAGAGGTTTATGTTCCATTGGAACTACAAAAAGACCTTTATAATTTGAATCTTTTATCTCTTGATGCAACTGATGTTGTTTATGCAGGAAGTACACTTGCTGTTGATGTTGTTGTTGAAAACAACGGAAATGACAGACTTGATAATGTTTATGTGAAGGCTTCTATTCCTGGTTTAGGAATCAGCAGAACAGTATATGTTGGAGACTTAGAATCTGTTGCAGATGGTTATGATGATGACATCAACGATGCAAGAGAGAAAAGAGTTTACTTGACTATACCAAGAAACGCTGTTCCTGGAAATTATGAACTAGAAGTTGAAACATATAATTATGATACAAGTGTGACAGCTACTACAAGAGTTGTTGTTAGAGATGTTGAAGCAGGTATTTTACCTTCTGTAACATCAAAGACAATTGCACCTGGTGACGAAACAAGCTTTGATCTTGTTTTAGTTAATCCAAATGATAGAATGGTTGTTTATACAATTACCCCTGAAGAATCAAAGGGTTTGATTGTAGAAATAAGCGAACCTGTTGTTGGTATTGGTGCTGACTCAAGCAAAACTATAAAAGTTAATGTAAGAGCTACAGAAAGTATTGAAGAAGGTACATATTTAGTAAGTGTTAATGCTAATAGTGAAACTGGCTTGGTAAAACAAGTTAGTTTTAGTGTAAGTGTTGAAGAACCTTCTAGAGGAATTACTGGAGCTAGTATTGGACAACCAACAAACACTGTTGTTGTTCTTACAGTTATCTTAGTGATTATATTTGTAGTTCTTTTGATAGTACTTATTGTGCTTTTAACAAAGAGACCAGCAGAAACTGAAGAATTCGGAGAAACAAATTATTATTAATTTTTTTTTTATTTTTTTTTATTTTTATGATGATTTTTTTTTATTTTTAGGAGAGGGATTTATTTCTTTTAGATATTTATAAATTCTTTGCTTCATTTAAATCTTTTTCAAGTTCTCCTTGATTAAGAGTTTTAGAAAGATTATCTTCCTTCCTTTCATGAAGATAAGTTCCAAACTGATGGCCCCCTATTCCTAACCCAATTCCTACCATAAGTGGAATAAAAGAAATAGCTAGAGAAAATCCATCTCTTTGATTTTGTGTGAGATCTGACCAACTAAATGAGTAACAATAAATAATAGTTGCAGCACTTCCTAAAAAACCTCCAACACTTCCTAGTGTACTCAATAAACAGCCTGCATAATTTTCTTCCATAATTAGAAGCAGTATAACTTATATTTAAAGTTTATAGTTTTTATTGGATTTATTGATTTTTATCAGAACCTGCATGTACTAAAAACGAGCGCCATATGGCACACGGACATACAGGTTTTACCTGTTAAGTAAGTAATATAACATATAATTTAAATGTTGTGGTTTTTTGAGGGGGTGGAGAAAGAAAGGATTAAATAATTAGTTGTTTATGTTTGGTTATGAGAATAAAAGAGATGATTGAAGGGGATCAGATAAAATTAGCAGATAGAAACCTTTAAATAACACTTAATATAAAATAGTATTATATGGTAAAGATAATAACTGAAAGGGAAAGGGAAATAATAAAAAAGAAAATTGATAATCGTAGTCTGACTCAAAACGAATCAAATATCTTAAGCAAATCCATCAGGACTAAATTAAAAGAAATAAGCAAAATAAATACAGAGGAGTTATTAAATAAACTTGAATACAACCAAGAGGCAAGGTCAATTGAAAAGAGGATAAAAGAAATTGTTCTAAGAAATGTCTCTCAAGTAGTTGCAATAATTATCTGTGGTTCTGCAATACAAACTAATTACAAAGAGTATAATGATATTGATGTTATTATTGCTATTAGGGTAGCAATAAAGAGCAAAAAAAAGAAAAGAGAGTTGATAGAAAAATTAGAAAATGCTGGAAAAGATAAGAGCCTTAATTTAGATATTCAGATTTATGCAAAAGATTCAATTTTAAAGCAATATCCTAGTGATCCTTCATTAATTTATCAATTAAAAGATTCAAAGATTATTTATGGAAAATTAAAAATTCCTAAGAAAATAGAGCTTTATAATATAAATTTAAAAATGAAGCTTGATTGGAGTGATGTTCAGGATAATTCTCCGCAAGAAATCTATAAATCATTAAGAAATGCGATTCTTGTTAAACTTCTTTTGAAGAAGATAGTGGATAATAAAATTTTAAAAATGGAAATAGAGAAAGAAATAGGGAGAAAAACAATAAATAATTTAAAAAATAATAAAGCATCTGTGGAGGAAAAGAGATTAGCAAAACTTCGCCTAAAGAATTTAATAGAAGAATTAGAAAATGATTTGCAGGGGGAACTATGGGAAAAAAGAGTGCAATTGACAGTTTGAGCAAAGTCATAGCAAATGTGATAGTGCATAAGGTTTTGTTAAGATATACAAATAAACCAGAATCTGTAAGTCATTTGAATTATGAAGTTACAGAATATAGGGATACAGCAATTTCAAAAGCAGAAAAATTTAATTGGAATAAATCAGATAAAGAAGAGATAAAGTCAAATGCATGGAGATATTTTAAGAGTAAAATGAATACAAGATACAGAGATGTAATGTTTCCGATGAAAGAAGCAGTAAGGTTTTTGAATCAGACTATGGAAGAGATAGGGATTGGTTGGTGAAGAGATGAAGGAGAGTTAGAATAAAATAGAGAAAATGAAAATTAAAGAGATGAGTGAGGAGAATAGGCCGAGATTTTCTTATAAAAAATCTTCTTTATTTAATTTTACCCACTTTGAGGCAATTTTTAAGAGCTGATTTGAAGTTGAAAATTTAGATTTTCTTTTTCTATCAAAATAAGTATAAATAATTATTTTAAAACCCTTTTGTTTCATTCTTTTAATAACTGGCACAGAATCTGAAGCAATTAAAATTATTTTTTTAATTTCTGGATAGTTTTCCTTAATATCATACATATCCATGATAACTAAAGCATCAACTCCTTTTTGGCAAAAATCTTCTTTTCCTTTTTCATTGATGTATTTTTGACATCTCCCCTCTCTTAAAGTTATCCATCTTTTTTTTCTTAACATTTTGGTCATATTTTGATATCTGCTCATTAAGAAAGCTTCTCTCTCTGTTTGGTTTGGGCTTTGATAAGGTGGAGCAGTATAAACAAAAAGATGTTTTAGATTGAAATTTTCTTTTTTGCATATATTTCTAAATGTTTGTAAATATTTATTTGGTTTCCCATCTTCTTTTTGAAAATGTTTTTTTACTAATCCAAAAAATCCATCATCAACAAAAATTAAAGTATCTTCCATAAAAAATGCCTCCAAAATCTTCAGAAAAATAAAGCATCTGGCAACCCATTCTGATTACCAGGGATCATACTCACAATCCGAAGATTGCTAAAATAAATAAGATAATTAAGTTTATAAGTTTTCTGGTTTTTTGAGGGTTGTGAAAAAGAAAATTAAATAAACAATGGTTAGTTTGTTTTGTTATGAGAATTAAAGAGATGCCTGAAGATGGAAGGCCGAGGGAGAGGTTTTTAAAGTATGGTGGAGAAGTTTTGAGTGATGAGTTGGTGAGATGAATTAGAAAATTATTTATAATCTAAAACAAATTTAGTATTATGAAAAAGTTCATTAAAAAAATAGGTTTTGACAGTGATTCTATAATAATTATGATTGATGATAGATATGAATTTCAGGGATTAAAACCATATATTTTCAAAAGAAGTAATATTTTATATATTAATTATATTGTTTTTAAAGAAGTTCTTGGTTTTCTTATTAAAAATAGGGGTTTTAATAAAAGTCAGGCTGTTCAAAAGATATTCAAATTTTTAAGAAAAAATAATATATCTTTTATTAAAAAATCTCAAATAAATCAGGAAAGTTTTATTGTTATTTTTAACAAATTAAAAAAATATAGAAAAAAACTAAAGAATGAGGTTGAGGATGAAGATTTGAGAATAATTTCAGTTTATAAAATAAATAATATTGATAGTATAGTGAGTAGAAATGCTTATCATTTTAAACCTTTTTGCAAATATCTTGGGATATCTTTTATAGGTGTTAAAGAGGATGTTGACATAATGTGGAGAAGAACCTTTGGCTGAAAAAAGAGAAAATATTAAAATTCTTCTGCTATCTCTTCAAACTCCTTTAAGTTAAGGTTTCCTTGTTTTTCTAATATCCTTATATCCTTTACAGCTTTTGCTGCTTCGTCAAGACGTTCTTTACCTGCTGAAGAAATAAAAAGTTTAAGCTCCATTAATTCCCACTCTCTTTCAGCTATTTCTGCTGCTATTACCTGTGTTTCCTGGATAACTACTTGTTTCATTTTTTCTTTTTCTGAATTGAGAAAATCTTTTATTTGTATTGTTTCCATTTTTTATCTTGTTTTTATATTTATTTAAAGATTATTATGTTTAAAAAGTTATCTTATATTTTGATAGAAGTATTAAGCTTTTAGATAATTTTTTATAAAGGGGGTTGTTTGTTTTGTTATGAGAATTAAAGAGATGGTTGAAGATGTTTAGATGATAGTTAAAGGCTAGGAGAGTTAGAGATACTTGCTTCATTTTGTCCATGTGTAACAAGGGATTTATAATTTCCAAATAAAAAAGGAGCATAAAATTGAGCTTCTGGAAATTCTTTTGTTGTGCTTAAATACCAAATGTTTTCTTCCATTTTCTCTTTAGCTTTTTCAACTGATTTTTTAACATTTGATCCTTCAATTAGTGATTTTACTAAAATGTTTGAAGGTTCTAGAAATAATTTAGCTATTTTATCTCTTCTAGGAGAAGCTTCTTTATTTGGGTCTTTTCCTAAATTAAAATCATCATCATATCCAATAAAACAAATAGCTCCTTTTGTTACTACAAGCTTTCCTAATTTTTGTGCAGAAGAACAAGTTAAAGAATAAGTTATTGTATCTGAAAGAACTTCAGGATTTTCTTTAGAAATTATAATTTCATTTTTATGTCCTGCAATTATATCTGGACTTCCATGGCCATTAAACATAATAAAATCTGGTTTTTGTTTTTCAATTAGATTGATAATTTCTTTTTTATTTGCTTGTTCTTTTTCTCTATTTATTGTTTTATGTCTGTTACTTTTAGAAAATTCAATTAGTTCTTTACTATAATGGTGTAGATAAGAAAGGGTTCCATCATGCCAAGGTCTGGAAAAAAGAATACAGCTCATTTTATTTTTTTATTAAAAAACCTTTTTTAAAGGCTTTAAGGTAATCTAGTTGAAGTTTTATTATTTTATTACCTATATTTGTATTTCCCTCCACATTTTTTATTAGTTCATCTCTATCCAAAAATTTACCCTCAGACATACCAAAAGAAACTTTTACATTTGGAGGGGCTTGCCTAAGTCTTTCTATAACTATTTCCTTTTTTATTTCATTTATGTCTTTTTGTTTATCTTCAGTCATATTATCTCCAATTTTCTTAATATTTTTAATATTTCTTTTCCATTCTCTGTTTTGTTTTTAATTTCTTGGTAAGCTAAATTCCAGCTTACAGGTTCTTTATCTATTACCACAATAACATTATCTCTTTCTTCAAGAGGGACTCCAGAATAAACCTTAAAAAAATCTTCTGCTTTTTCCATATGATTTTAAGTATTCTGAGGTTTAATAATTTAACTGATTTTTATTTTTGTTGTTGAGGGAAAGAAAGGGTTAAATAATTAGTTGTTTATGTTTGGTTATGAAAATTAAAGAGATGAGTGAGGAGAATAGGCCGAGGGAGAGGTTTTTGAAGTGGAAAGGCAAAATCGAAAGATATAAAAAGTTTTTTAAACTAATTATTATGTGAAAAGATAATGGAATTAGTTAATTTATTTAAAAGAAAGATAGAAGACCTCAGGTGGTTTAAGCTTAATTTTAAAAGTATCCAAGAGACTTATGGTGGCAGTTATATAGCAGTTGAAGATTTAGAGATAATTGAGCATGATAAAAATTATTCATATCTTTTAGAAAAATTAAAGAACGCAGGTTATGATACTTCCAAAGTATTAATTAAAAAAGTTCCAAATAAAAAAGAGTTTCTTGTTTATTATGGTTAAAAAAATCTCTCTAATAAATACTCCTGACCAGAATGATTTAAGTAATATAGTTTCACTAAGGAGCATAAGGGGAAGTACTTATGTTGATTTTGTAGTTGATACTGGTAGTCCTCTTACAATTATTCCATTTCAAAAAGCAAAAGAACTTAACTTACCAATAAAAGATCTTCAAGGAGAAGAAAACATTCGCTTACTTGGTACAAGGCATAAAATTCTTAAGTTTCCTAAAGGCCTTACATTCACATTTTTATGTGAAGATGGAGAAATACTAAGTTTTGACTACTCTCCTTTAATAGCTAAACCTTGTAAAGAAGATGAAAATTGGGTATTAACAGAATTAATAATAGGGACTGATTTTCTCAGAGAAAAAGGATTTAAATTATTCTGTGATATGAAAAATAATATGGGTTTTTTAGAAGAATGAGATTAGATAATTTTTTATAAAGGGTTTTGTTAATTAAAGAGATGATAAATAAAAAAATAATAAAATTAAAGGGAAACAAAAAGGGGGTTGGGGTTGGTTGGGAGGTTTTGTTGAGAGGGAAGAATGAGAATTAAGGAGATGGTTGAAGAGGAGAGGGGGTTTTTAAATCTCAATAGGAATTTCAAGTTGGTTGTTTGCTTTGTCTTTGATAGTGAGTTGGAGGTTTTTGTAAAGAGGTTTTAGTCTGAATTTTTTTGTGCATTTTCCATTTCTTAATCTACTAGAGCATAGTTTTTTTGTTTTTTCTCTTCCGCGATAAGTATAAGTTAGAAAAACTTTGTCAAGGTTTTTTTCTGTTATTGATATGTCGAAGTAGATGCATTTTGAATCATTGTGCCAGGATGAGTTTGGGTTGTTGATTTTTGGAGGGGTTGTGTCTACTTTTACTGGAGTTGATTTTGATTTATCTTTGTTTCCTGCAATGTCTTGTACAGTGAAATAATAATTAATTTCTTGATCATCATAGTCAGATAAGTTTATATTAATATAACATTCTTTATATGTTCTTGATTCTGTGCAATCTTCTAAATCTAAGAAAAGAGTTGGGTTGAAGTTTATTGAAATATTTACTGGATTGTTTTCTTTGAATTTAATATAGAAGTTTGAGCCATTTGTGAATTTGTTTCTTTTAGGTTCTGTTTTTGAGATTCTGGGGTCTTTGTAATCATTAGAAAAAGTTATTTTATGTAGTTCTGGTTCTCCAATATAAGGAGTACATTTGATAGTTAATTTATGTTCTCCTTCTTTAAAACTTTTTGATCTAAAATAGTTATTGCAATTTCTACAAAGTCTTTTCCATTTTGGTCTTGAATCATCAAGGTCAAGATATTCTATTTTAGCAAGTTTTTCTGTTGCTTTGATATTAAAGGGGATTCTTCTGTCAGGGTAGATTTTGTTGTTTTGTGGGGAGTAGGGGGTGCAGAGAGGAGGAAGGTTACATTCCCTATTAGTTTCATTACATTCGTATTCGCATGAATGACATTCCCCACTAGAAGAACTAGTACAATAAGATTCTTCTGTTCCTGGATTATGGCAAGTATAATTAATTATAGTTTCACAAGTGTTGTTTCCATCACAATATTTTTCATATGTAAAATTACTACAATCTGAATCAATACTGCAATTAATAACTGGTTCTGCTTCAAATAATAAATAATATTCCTCTCCTAAAGTTATTTTTCCAGATTCATCTTCTAATGCAAAATCATACATAATGTTAGAATAATTGTAATCTGTAAAATTGATATAAAAACTGCAAAAAATATTTTCTCCAGAGGAACAATTTTGAATATAACCTAAAAATAAAATCTCTTCATCCCCACTCGGGGGATTCAGGTTTTGAGTGTTAAATAATCCCTCACCTAGATTTTGACTAGTTGCACTTGTTTGCGTCTCTTGTTCAAGATAATCTTCCAAATTTAAAGCTGAAGATACAAAATACATTCCATCAGGAGTAGTATAAACTGAAACATTATAATCCTCTAATAAAATCATTATTTCATTTAGATAACCTAATCCTTTTACCTGCGTTATTCTCAATTCATCATTAGTATTTTCTCCAAGATAATCCGCAAGATTTTGTAAGGCATAAACCCAAGAACTTGCAGAGGTACTTGTGATATTAGTAATATATCCTACATAATATTTTCCATCTTTTGTCATATATCCTCTCTATCTTTTTCATTGAGTTGAACTGAATAAATTTCTTCAGAGTTAGAATCTTTCATAGTAGTCATACTTAATTTTACTTTACTTTCGATCTTTTCAATTTCTTTTAATTTTGGATCTATTTTTTCTTTATAATCTCCTTTTATTTTGCGACTTACTTTACCTAAGTTTTGTTTAGAAAGTATAATAATAACAGGTAATTGCTCATCATTTTCTTCTACATATTCCTTGAACTCTTTTTTATCTAAAATGTTGATTAAATTTTTGTTAGATCTAGCAAATGGTTTAATATCCTTTCTACCTTTTTGTTTACTGGACATAGCTCTAACTTCTATTTCTTCTTCAACTTCTATACCAAGCCTTTCTATTAAAGGTTTATAACTCATTGTTTTATTTGTCAGATTTTTAGAATCAACTTCTTCAGATCCATTGATTATTTCAGAAATATTACTTTGTCTTTTAGAATCATTCAAATCATATGAGGAGCTTACCGGAATGATTATAGAAGTCACTAGAAAAAAGAAGAGGACTGTCAAGATTTTATAATTTTTCCATTTCATTTTCTTTTATTTTTAATTATAGTAGCAAGGATAATCAATAAGATAAGTAAAATAATCCCCCCTACTAAAAGAATTATTAATAGATTATTATTTCTAACAGAATCATCCTCTTTTAAAGAAAGTGCATAATCACAACCAAAATTTTCTTTAAAACCAATACTATTTTTCGGACAAACGCATTCATCATCAATCCATTCTCCATCTGAAGATTCACATAAAACCTGATCTAAAATTTCTGTACATTGTTTAAGATTCTCATTCCATGAGAATCCTTGGTGACATTTACAATAAAATTGAGGGCAAGTATCTCCTTCTCTTTGATCACATCCAATTTTTTCTGTCCATACTCCTCCCCCCTCAATACATTTTTCTTCACTTAAGGCATAAACACTCAGCGTGTTTAGTATTAATAAAATAATAAATACTGTATATAGTCTTCTCATTTTTTATATAATTTAAGTGATTTTAGATAATATAAACCTTTCTCAAAAAAATTCATTCAAAATGAATAGTAAAATCAAAAGCATTTTATCAGGAATAATATTTGTTTATGTATACACCAACATCAAAGTTTTATTTAAAACTATCCCACCACTAAGAATTAATAAAATTAGATTTTAATCACATTTCTCTTCTGTTTTGTATTTTGTAACTGGTCTGTATGCTGTAACTTCCTTAGTTCTTTGAACATCCCTATACTTTGTTACTTCTTCACAAATTTGTTTTGTTGGAATTTTAGCTACATCAAATCCTGCAGATATTCCATCTTTATTAGCAATACCACTAGGGCCATCACTTATTAAAGTGACACTTTGAGTAAAACTTTGAGTTGTTTGAGGATAAATACTTAAGGATGAAGTTTTTGTTTCATATAATTTATGGTCGACATTAAACCTTATATCTACCTTCCAAACTCCGCTTTTTTCAGAATCTAGATTATTTATATCTCCTGAATAGGTAAGAGTTCTTTTTGCACAAAAAGTTTCTTCATCATCACATATATAAGTCCCCCAAAAATTATTATGCCCTTTGTGACAAACCTTATCAAAATCTAAACAAGAAGAAGTTATCCAGTGTTCATTTGTTACAGAGTATGCTAAATTTTTATTTTCGCATTTATTGTCAGTATAAGGAATTGTCTCAGTATAATATTCCGTTTTTAAATACTCTTCTTCTTCTTCATAAGAAACCTGAACATCTCTACAATTTTGAAAAGTTTTAACAACATTCCCAGTAATTCCAGAAGAACTATTAACTTCACTAAAAATAAGAAATCTTAAAATAATCAAAACCACAGTTAGTCCAAATCCTAAAAAGAATAATGAAACCCTATACCATTCATTCACTTGCGCCCTTTTCTCCATAAGAAAACTAATGAAAAACACTATTTATAAGTTTTGTCTATGGAATTTTTAAATTTTAGTAGTAAAAAACAGAGGTTTATTTAATGTTTTTTATTTTTTATTACCCTCCATTTTAATTTCTTTGAATTTTGTTTTTTTATCTTTTCAAATAACCAAGTCCACAATGGCTCCTCATTGCTTTTTCTCTTTTTAGATAATTATCAACTAAAATTCCAATGATAACACAACCAAATAACAAGAGGGATAATGAAACTAAAATATTTTTATCAAATAAATAAACTCCTGCACCGATTGGTGTTATTCCTAAAGTTAGTTCTTTAATTAGTTCTTTAGTTTCCATTTTTTTATTTTTTTGAGTTTTGTTTTTCTTCCATCTTAACCTAGATGTGATGAAACTCCAGAAATAGCACCTCGACGGGTCTACTTCTTTAGTTTCACCGTCTTTTTGTTGTCTAAACTAAGTGATTAAAGTATTTAAATTTATTTGAACTGAAATAGATGAGTTTTATTTTAAATTTTCTTCAATTATTTCTTGTATCCCATTATCCAATTCTCTTTTATTTAATCTGCTAAAATCTGGAGGAGATATATTATTTTTTTTGTAATGATTTTTTATTTTATTTAATAAAATTATTCTTTTTTTCAATTTTGAATTATTATCTATTTTCTCTAAAAAAGGAGGCCTTCCCATTTTAAAAAATTTATAAGTATTATGAATTGCACTCCAATGTTCCATTCTAACATCATACTTCCCACCATTTGCATATCTAATTTCCATATTCTGTTCTCTTACCCTTTTTCTAAAATTTCTAACTTTTTCATCTGTCCAATCTCCTTCTTCATGGATATAATAATCTTCCTTTGTTTGGCCTTCCTTAAATTTATGTGCATTATAGTTGTCATGAGTTGCAGATAAAGGTCTATATCTACAATCAGTTATCTGAACCCCCCATTTTTTACAATATTTTAATTTTTCTAGCATAATCTCATAAGGGACATTAAAATTATAAATCATAAAAACATAAATTTCTTTAGGAGGATATCCTGCTCTCCTTAAATAGCTTATTTGTTTTTTAATGGATTTATAATCATTTAAAGAATTATCCCAAGCAATTCTTATATTATTAAACCTAGCTCTTTTTAATAAAACTGCAAATTCTGGGTCTTTTTCTAATAATCTTCCATCATACCCACTTTGAGATTCAAATGTAACAGAATTACCATTTATTTTTAATCCTTCCAAGGCCCTTAAAATTTCTTTTATATTAGGATTAGCAAAAAAATTATTATCAAAAAAGATTACTTTATTTTTTCCAGCTTCATTTAATTCTTTTATCAACTCTTCTGCAGACTTATATTTTAATTTAGGTTCTATTTTCCAAGTTCCACAAAACTTGCATTTTCTTATACATCCACGCATAGCATGAGTTATATGGTGGTCAATTTCCCCTTCAATCAAAGAATAATCTGGTAAAATTTTTTCAGCTTCTTTATGTACTCCACTATAAACAATTATTTTAAATTTCTTTGCTTTCTCTACAAATTCAGGAGTTGCATGGTGAAGAGTAACATAAATTCCTCCTAACTTAATTTTAGATTTAGGAAATATCTTTCTATAATGTTCTACAGAATCCCAAACATATTTAGACCAATATGTAAAAAGAGATGTTATTAGGATCTCATCAGGGATAAACTCCTTAAAATTTATATTACCTCTAACTAATTTAACCTCGTTTCCTAATTCCTTATGCATGGCTCCTAACTTCAACAGTCCAATTGGAGCAAAGTTTTTATGTATATCATTAGCCCTATTCTTTGATCTATTGGGATAAGGAAAATTTGGTTCAACAAGTAAGATCCTTTTTTTCATAAAAATATTAAGAGATTGATCTTTATAAAGATCATGGTCTTTTAGGGTTACTAGAGAGGGATCACAAAAAGATTATTCAATCTTCTTAGATATTTCTAATAATTCTGTACATAATTTTTTAATATATGACCCTGGGTCCTCTCCTATAACAAAATTTTTAATAATTTTTATACCTCCATTAGCATATTCTTCTGCTATTTTATAAATTTCTTCATCATTTAATAATACATTAACATCTTTAGTTTCTTTCAAAGCTAAAGATTTTATTAATGTAATATTATAATCTTTAAAATCTACTAATCTGGAAAGACCATCCTTACCTTTTTTTAAAGGAACCCTTGATTTTCTTTTAAAACCTAATGCCATAGTCATCATAAACATCATAGCATTATTTGTTTTTTTAAACAAAGGTGTTTTTTTTAAATCTTGATAATCTTTTAGATTATCACAATACACTCTATCAAGTTTTTTAGCACTCATATTTCAATTACCTCCGATATACCACTATCACTCATTTTTATTTCATATTGTTTTCCAACATTTTTTTCAAGTTTTTTTCTCACATCAACAGTATATTCTTCATCTGTAACTAAAAGTAAAACTTGTTTGTCTTTCAGAAAACTAGGAAGCTTTTCTGCAATATTAGACCTAGTTTTCTTTGAAATCCTACCCAAAGGAGTATCTATAATAATTGGGAGATTAAAACCAGATATACTATTAAGTGCTGCAATGAATGATAAAGCTAAAACTTGTCTTTGACCTGCAGAAAGGCTACCTAAAGATTCTAAGCCAGAACTATGTTCAACTGAAAGATTATAATCTTCATCTATTTTTACATCTTTAAAGTTTTTTGGATTCCAAATTAAATCAAAAAATTGTGTTTTTGTTCTAATTTCAATCTCTTTCTTTGTTTCTTCCATAATATCTTTTTTTATTTTTTCGCATTCTTCTAGTGAATTTTCGCAAAATTCTAGTTTTTTCCTTAAGAGATCAAATTTTTGTTCTTTCTTAAGTTCCTTTTCTAATTCTTCTTGTTTTGATTTAATTTGTCTTTCTGATCCTTCTAGAGATATTTTAATCACCCCTATATCTTCACTGACATTGCTCATCTCTTCGGTTATTTCATTTAAACTTTCTTGATATTTGGCAAAACTATCATCACTATCTGCTAATTTATCATCAACTATTTTTAAATCCTTACTTGCTTTTACACGTTTTTCTTCAAGTTCTTTTTTTCTTTTTTCAAAATCTAAATAAACTTTTTTAAATGAAGGAATCTGAGATAACATAATTTCCATATCTGTTTGACATTCTGAAAGTATATTCCCAACTGCTGAGAGCCTATCAAAAATTTCAAGTATATTTTCTAATTTTTTCTTAGAACCATCTTTATCTGATATTTTTCTGCCACAAATACACTCTTTAGATTTTAGTAATTCCTTCAAAAAATCTCCATCAATTCCTGGTGGGAATTGTTTTTCTCTTACCTTATCAGAAATTATTTTTTGTATATATTTAAGAGGATCATATAATAAAATTTTGGGAAAGAGTTCTAATAATTCTTCTTGAAAATTATATTCTAATTCTTCTGTTTTAGTCTTACAAGATTTTATAGTATCTCCTAATTTTATTTTTTCTTCTTTTAATTCTTCAGAATTTGGAACTGGGTTTTTCTTTATTTTTTCTAAAATCTCCTTCATCCTCTCTTGTGCAAGTTCAGGATTCTCAATTTCATCAATTCTTTCACTTCCAACCTTAGCAAGCCATAACTTAAAGGGTTCTGCCTTCTTTGAAGGAATTGATTGAATTATTCTAAATATTGTTTCCTTATTTGCACAATCTGTTAAGTAATATTTCCCATCAGAAGATTTTAATTTCAGTTGTACCCAAATTGGGGACAACTGAAGTTGTTCAAATTCTCTCTCTTTAGTTTTCCCCCAATATTGTCGTGGTGTTGGACTATCTGTTAGTACAGAGATAATATCAACAACTGAAAAATACCATTCATCATTATACCAAATCCTCCTGATTTTTTTATTTCCAAAAACAATTAATTTTTTATCTTCTTCACTTTTCATTTTTCTCACTTTTCAAGACCTCCTCAAAAATAATCTTATCAGAACTCTCTTTCCCTTTTCTTTTGGAGTAAATATATAGTTGGATGTATGTTTTTAAATGTTGTTGATTTGAAAGAAAATTCTAATATTTTCAAAGTTTAGTTAAAATCTTTATATTTTATCTTAGTAATTATTCTATCTCCCTTTCTTGAAAATAATTGAACTTTGGGTCTTAATACAATTCCTTCCGCTATAAAATCTCCAAATTCAGATTTAAAACCTTGTTTAGCAATTTCAATTGCTTTTTTTAGTGTTCCTTCTCCAATAACCTTAACAATTTTTATATTTAACTTTTTAGCAATATCCTCAACAGATTCTCTATTAAGCCACCACTTATCTATTAAAACATCAAATAGAATAAAATCAACTCCATCTCTTATATATTTCCCACCTGATTGAATACTTGCTCCGAATCCTTCACCATATAGGATAACCATTCCTTCTGGTTCTGGAAATGTTTTTTGTATTTTATCTTTAGTAAAGATAATTTGTAACTTTTTTAATAATTTTACAGGTATTTGAGCATTATCTGTTTTTCCACCAAATCTTAACTCTCCATCCTTCCAAATAATTCTAATATTAGTCCCATCTATCTTTTCAGTAAACTCCCATAGATTATCTTTCAAATATTCAAATTCAGGGATAGAGTATTCACTAAGAAACTTCTTTGTCCTTTCGTCCTTTTGTATATTGAATTTATCTTAGGGTATTCCATAGTTTGTTAAGATACTCTACCATTAAGGCATGGGAGTGTGTCATTTTTTAATTTCTAAAATGTGTGTAAATTTATTTAATTGTTCCTCATCAAATCTTCCAATATCTATAAACATATCTGAATATCTTTTTATTTCTTCTGCAGTTACACTTTCATCCCCAAATATAATTATTTGTTTTCCCATACTTTTAGCATTGGTAATAGACTCTAACAAGTCAATATCACCTGATAATAAAACAGCAACACCATAAACATTCTTATGAGCAAAATCAACTAAATCAACTGCTAATTGAACATCAACACCTTTTTGAAATATTTTTTTATCAGAGTAACTAAATTGCAGAGGTTTTGTTTTAATTTCAAAAAAATAATAATTTTTAGCTATCTTAAAGAAATTCTCCTGTTTCTCTTTATCCTTTTTTAATCTTTCAATTAAATCCTTGACCTCAACACTTTCAGGATTATCTCCAAAATATTTTTCTACTTTTTGGATTAATTTATCTGTAAACTCGCCAGTGTAGAAATACGTTCTAATATGTTTTAAGTCACAATCTTTATACTGAAGATTTTTCTTGAGATAATCTATAATAAAAACATTTAATTTATACCAATCAACAAAACGAAATTCCTTTCTTTTTTTAGAAAGATTTACAACTCCATTTTCAAAATTCTTAGCATCTATTAAAATAAGAACTTTCATAAAAATACTCCTAGATTATTAATAAATGGGGTGACTTACTGCCCTGTCTTTCAACAGAGCGTCTCCCCTTACCATCAATTATTAGTAATATGTTAAATAAATTAAAGTTTATAAGCTTTTCGTGTTTTCAGGTATGATTATTTCCTCTGTGAAAATCACTACTTATTATAAATTTTGATTATTATTTTTTATATTTTAAATCTCCAAACTCAAAACCTTAGTAATACCTTCTTGCATAGAAACACCATATAAGATATTAGAAGATTCAGAGATGATGGAATCATTGTGGGTGATTATTAAATACTGTCCTTGCCTCATATGCTTTTTTAAAAGATAAGCTAGCTTCTCGCTGTTTCTCCTGTCTAATGCTGCATCAATCTCATCAAAAATATAAAAACAATAAGGATTAAGTTCTTGGATTGAAAAGATAAGTGAGAGTGCGACAAGTGTTTGTTCTCCTCCTGATAAGGAGGTGATATCAAAATATTTTCCAGGACCTACTTTAATAATAATATTTAATCCAGCATTAAAAACCTCTTTTTTATCCTGAGGTTCAAGCATTACAACTCCTTTTTCACTTAATTGTGAAAAGTTTCTTGAAAAAAGTGTATTTATGTCATTAAGAGTATTGAGAAAAGTTTTTTTCTTTTTTCTATCAATCTGGGCAATGATATTTAGAATCTCTTGTTTTTCTTTATCAAGTTGTTCAACTTTTTCTCTTATTTTATCATATTCTTGTTTTATTCCTTCATAAACTTCTAATGCTCTAAGATTTACATTTCCGATTCTTGCTAAAATATTTTCAGAATTTTCTAGTTTTTCTTTTAATTTATCTATTGGAAAATTAAGAAATTCAATATTTGGAAATTCTTTTAGGTCTTCTTTTAAGGTGTCTTTTCTTGCATTTATTTGTGCTTTTTCAATATTTAAATTATTTATATCTGATTCTAAAAGTCTTTTTTCATTTTGCTGTTTTAATAAATTTGATTCAAAAAATCTAACCTTATCTTGAAATGAATTTTTTTGTTCAAACATTTTTTGATATTTTCTTTTTAAGAGTTCTGCTTGTTCTTGTTTTTCTTCAACAACTTCTTGTTTATCATTTAGGTTTTGTTTAATATCTTTTAGTTCTTCTGTAATCTCTTCTTTATCCCTAATAATTTGTTTAATAGCAAGTTTTATCCTATCCAATTCTCTTTGTTTTATTGTTATTTCAGAACCTAAATTTCTTTCTTCACTTCTTTGTAATTCATTGACTTCTAATTTTAAAGATTCATATTGTTCTTCACTTATTTTAGTTGAAGAAATTTTGTTTTCTAATTGTTTTTTCTTTGTTTCAATATCTTTAATTTCTGTTTCAGAAATTTTAATCTGTTCATTATTTCTTTTTAAATGTTGTTTTTTATCTTTAATTGATTGAAGTTTAACAATACAAACTTCCCTTATGCTTATTTCATTTACATACTCATTAATTTGATTTTTTAATTCAGTTATTTGTTTTTTTATTTTAATAATATTTTCTTCTGATTCTTTAATTTCTTTTAATGCTTTTGAAGTATCAGAATCTGCTTTGCTAATAACATGGTCAATATGCTCTTTAGTAATATTAGTTTTACACAAAGGGCAAATGTCTAATTTAGAAACTTGTGATTTTATTTTTTCAGATTCTTTAATTAATTGATTGTTGATTGCCTGGGTTTTTTCTTTTTCTAATAATTCTTGCTCTAATAAAGATATTTTTTCTTTGTTATTCTCAATTATTTTTTTTATTTCTTGT
>Ga0265596_1000574_pt1 | contig 20906 bp, 22 predicted proteins | sample saktaG_FD_190143 | JGI IMG/M metagenome (GOLD analysis project Ga0265596, IMG submission 190143) | Saline water microbial communities from Sakinaw Lake, British Columbia, Canada - sak_2013_06_06_60m | ecosystem: Environmental > Aquatic > Non-marine Saline and Alkaline > Saline ...
TGGGAGGATTCAAATACGCTCTCTACAACTTAGGCACTGTGCCCGCGGTCCTTTTTTGCCTGAACCATATCGAATCCAGAAAAGAAGCCATCACAGCAGGAATTTTGGGAGGATTTATCGGAATTATCCCCGGGGTGTTGTTTTTCGTATCTGTTGTCGGTTACTATCCGGGAGTCCTGCCGGAAGAAATCCCCGCTGTCTTCCTGTTGCAGAAGGCCGGAGTTCCGGTGTTGTTGATCGCCTTTCAAATCGTCCTTTTCGGGACGCTGATCGAAACGGGCACAGGATTCATCCACTCTGTGAACGAACGAATCCGATCCACACTTCGGGAAAAAGGGAAGGAACTCTTGCGCTGGCAGCGGCCGTTGGTCGCCGTGATCATGCTGTTGACAGCCTTTGGCATCTCAACTTTCGGGTTGGTCGATCTTATCGCAAAGGGCTATGGGAGTGCCGCTTGGGGATTTCTGATAGCCTACATTATCCCGATTTTGACATTGGGAATCTACAAACTGGTTAAATCAAGCATTCTTCCTTGACAGAATATTTTTATTTCCTTTAATATTTTTAATGTAGAAGTTGAAAGAGCCCAGATTTAGCAAAAATGAGTAGAAATCTCATCAAAACAAAAAATGAAATTCCTATGTTTCTGGACATCGCCGCAGATACTGTGACGGCCTTGGATATGAAATTGGAAGTTGAGAAGGATGATATCATCGTTTAACCTGGATTATTCACGAGCCGAGATCCACCCCCCATCCTAGCATTAATGGATGAGAGGCGTGACCCATGTAGCTGTGGTTGTCCACCGCAAATGGGTCACAACGAAGCAGATGCAGTAAGATCGGTTCGTCCGAAGGGTAAAAAAAGCATCGGCATTTTTTATGAATTGTTCAGGCTAATAAGGTTAACTGGAGGTATCATGGTGAAAAAAGAATTTATTTTATTTATTGTTATTTGTCTATTCATGTTTTTGATAGCAACGGAAATTTCTTATGGCCAAGAAAAACTCAAGGTTTATATTTCCGTGGATATCGAGGGGATTGCAGGTGTGGTAAATGGGGATCAGACATCCTCATCCGGGAACGATTACGGCATAGCCCGGAAGTGGATGACCCAGGAAGTCAATGCAGCCATTCGGGGAGCTTTACGAGCGGGAGCCACCGAGATCGTGGTTAACGATTCTCATGGATCCATGCGGAACATCATCATATCGGAGCTCAATCCTGAAGCCTATCTCATAACAGGTTCTCCCAAACCATTGAGCATGATGCAGGGGATCGATGATACGTATGATGCGATTTTTTTGATCGGGTACCACGCACGTGCCGGGTCCAAGGATGGCGTTTTGGATCACACTTATTCTTCAATGTCCGTCTTTTCAATAAAAGTAAACGGAATGGAATTGGGAGAAGCAGAACAGAATGCATTGATCGCCGGGTGTTATGATGTGCCGATCGTGTTGGTGACGGGCGATCAAATCGTTTGCGGCCAGGTGAAAAAATCGCTGGGGGAAGAAGTCGAAACAGCCGTAGTCAAAGAAGGCATAGGAAGGCACGCAGCAAAATCCTTAACGCCAAAAGCGGCGCAAGCACTGATCGAGGAAAAAGCCAAGATTGCACTGGAAAACAGGAAACGCATCAAACCTCTTAAGTTCCAGCCTCCGTATCGTTTTGAATTGACCTATCTTCGTTCCTACATGGCAGATGCTGGCGAGCTTATCCCTCAGGTCAAACGCACGGGGCCGCGAACCGTCATGTTTGAGACCAATGATTATATCGAGGGATATAAATTGTTCTGCGCATTGATAGGCCTGGCTCTTTGATCAAAGGGCAAACTGAAGTAACTGGAGAGACCCACACTTAAGGATGTTCTGAAAGCCAGAAGTTTGATCAGGGATTACCTTCCGCGGACTCCTCTATATTCCTATCCCCAAGTCAATCAACTGTTGGATGCAAGGGTGTATATCAAGCATGAGAATCACCTGCCAACCGGGGTGTTTAGAACAAGAGGAGGCATAAATCTCATACACAATCTGAACCGGAAACAAAGGGATAGAGGGGTGGTAACCGTTTCCACCGGAAACCACGCCCTGTCGATCGTGTATGTATCCAATCTGTTTAATGTTCCTGTCACTGTTGTGATGCCCGAGAAGTCCAATCCGACCAAGGTCAAAGCTATCAAGAGCATGGGTTCTCAAATCGTTTTTTTGGCAGTATTTTTGATGAATCCAGGGATTGTGCCGAAAAGTTGGCCGGGGAGAGACGTGCCTGATTCATCCTTCCGGCGAATGAACCGGATTTAATCGCGGGAGTCGGAACATACGCCCTGGAAATTTTCGAGGAAGTCCCTAACCTGGATCTGATAATTGTTCCCTTGGGGGGAGGGAGTGGCACCTCTGGTTGTTGTATTGTCAAGGAAGCGGTAGACGCAAAACGCATCATTGGTCATCCAGCTTATGACTTCGAAGTTTATTCTTTATCCCCATTATCCTGTAATTTTTACTGACATTCTCTTTTTATTTTGCATTCTTCCTTGACAGGATTTTTTTATTTCCTTTAATATTGTTAATGTAGAAGTTGAAAGAGTCTAGATTTAGCAAAAATGAGTAGAAATTTCATCAGACCAAAAAATGAAATTCTTATGTTTATCCGGCTGAAAGATTACGCCTATGGAGTGACAATCAGAGATCAAATAAAAAGGCTGACAGGAAGAGAGTATTTGTATAGCACGCGTTACACAACTACAGGAGGGATAAATACGGCCGCATGCAGGCCTATCTTTGGTTGTGGATGCAGATATTCAAATCCCTTCCCGCCTTTCTGAAATTTATACGACCTGGACTTTTATCATGTTAAAAAATTTCCTAAAGATAGCTTTCAGGATTCTGAGAAAAAACCATATTTACTCATTTATCAATGTATTAGGCCTCGCTCTGGGCATAGCTAGTTGCATTTTAATCTATCTGTATGTGCAGAATGAATTAAGCTATGACAAATTTCACCATAACAGGGAAAGCCTCTATCGGGTGTACATTACCGAGGATCCTCCTGAACGTGATGCCTTTTCATACGTTGAAGCTCCTTGGAACCTTGCGGAAGCATTGGAAACTTCTTTTCCTGAAATAAAGCGAGCCGTTCGTTTGGTTATACGGTCGGATGTCATTCGTTATGAAGATAAGAGTTACACACAGCGCTACCATCTTGTGGATCCGGATTTTTTTGAGATGTTCACTTTTCCGCTGCTCAAGGGCGAAAAAGGCACCGTGCTGCAAAACATCAGTTCTGTCGTTCTCTCCGAGAGCTTCGCGAATAAAATTTTTGGCAATGATGATCCCCTGGGCCGGCAGCTTTCGATTAAGCTCGGCAATGAGTTTCATGATTTCATTGTCAGCGGTATTGCTCAGGATGTTCCTCCCAATTCCAGCATTCGATTCGACATGCTGATCCCCATCGATAATGTGCACAAATACATCAGCAACCGGGCGCTGGATAATTGGTTCAACGTGTTTTTCGAGACCTATGTGCTCATGGCCTATCCCCTAGAAGCTCCTGACACCGAGGCAAAACTCCAAACGGTGGTCCGAAAGCACTATCCGGAGGAGAGTTCAGATATGGTGACCCTTCATTTGCAGGCCATGACCGATATTCATCTGGATCCGGATTTGCCATCCGGATTCGAAGGAACCAGTGATCCGTTATACTCTTATATTTTAATGGTTATAGCGATTCTCATACTCGGTGTGGCCTGTGTCAATTTTATGACATTATCGGTGGGACGTGCTGCCACTCGAACCAGAGAGGTTGGTGTCCGGAAGGTCCTGGGCGCCGTGAAATCTCAACTAATCGTGCAATTTCTGGGGGAAGCGGCTCTCATGAGTGTGTCTGCTCTTTTTCTTGGTGTATTACTCGTTCATCTGTTTCTTCCTTCCTTTAATGCCATGATCAAGAAGGATCTTTTTTTCTCCTACAATTTCTGGACATTTGCGTTTATGCTCGCTCTCATGCTGTTCGTGGCAGGCATCGCGGGGAGCTATCCCGCTATTTTTCTTTCTCGATTCCAGGCTGTCGAAGTCATGAGCAACAAACCGCGGGCCGCCGGTGTCAATCTGCTGGTTCGCGGTCTTGTTCTGGGGCAATTCGCCCTCTCGATCGGGTTGATCGTATGCACGCTTACAATGCAGGATCAGTTGCGCTTCTTGATCAACAAAGATTTGGGTTTTGATAAAAATCATGTCGTTGTGATCGAAAATCACAGTGCGCAGGATCAGAGTCGCCTGTTAGTGGAGCGCTTCAGAAATTCAGTGAAAACGCGTAAGGAAGTACTCGGCGTTTCCGGTACTTCCGCAGCTTTTGCCCGGGATTGGACGGTGATGGGTTTCAGGTCTGATGATGGTTCATTTAAACAATTTTACCAACTCACAGCGGATTATGATTATCTCGACACTTTAAAAATTGAAATACTGGATGGCCGGAATTTTTCAAAAGAATTCCGAACTGATGAGAGTAAAGCCATCATCGTCAACGAGACACTGGTCGATTATATGAACTGGGATTTTCCGATTGGAAAGAGCCTTCCCGGCAAAAGATTCCCTCCGCACCGTGTCATCGGTGTCGTAAGAGATTTTAACTTCGAATCGCTGCACAATGCCGTCGCCCCGGTCATCATTGTTCTGGATCCCACCACCCTTCTCAGGGGGATCAATGATATTTCCACTTCATATTCACCACGCTTGTTGAATTTTATAAACGTGCGGATAAGGCCAGAAAACATCCAGTCAACCGTTGCGATGCTCAAAAACACTTGGAAAAATATCGCTCCCGGACATCCCTTCCTATTCAGTTTCCTCGATCAGGATGTCCAGCAGCAATACCAAGAGATTCAACGATGGAGTGCGATCGTGCGGTATGCGTCAGTTTTTACCATACTGATTGCATGCCTGGGTCTCTTCGGGCTTGTCACCTTGACTGTCGCCAACCGGACAAAAGAGATCGGCATTCGAAAAATCCTGGGTGCTTCTGTGTCCAGTGTGGTTTTCATGCTCACGTTTGAATTCGGAAAACTTGTGATCTTGGCCAACATTATTGCCTGGCCGATCGCATTTTTTATAATGAGAAAATGGCTGCAAGATTTTGCATTCCGTACCAGCTTGAGTTTGGATAAATTTCTCATATCAGCTGTTGTGGCCTTAACCATCGCCCTAGCGACTGTCAGTTATTATTCCGTGAAGGCGGCACTCTCCGATCCTGTTAAGACCATAAAATATGAGTAGATCCGCAGCTTTCCCGGGATGTTCTTCACCCATAAAACCGCCTACATTTTGATCGCGAAGGGGAATATCCGGATAGAGAGGAGCAATTGGTGGCCGACACTAAACGGCAAAAGGACACTTTGTGGTCAGCAGAACAAAACCGGGATAATCTCCCCCTTTAAGGTCTCCTATAACCTGCGTTCATCGAAAAAAAGGGATAGACAAGATTTAAGATCACCCAATAGTTAATCCTGAAGGGCGATCGAATCTTTTGTGTCCCACTTGAGAGGCTCGGTGATATTGCCGTCGGCATCGACTTCGATTTCGCCTGTCTGATTTCCCTTGACAAGTTCCGCTTCATACACATACCGAGGGGTGTCGAGTTTGACGATCGTGCCTTTTTCCCCTCCTTTTTTTATCTCGGACCGGATCTCGGACTTTTCCAACCGCTTGATTGTGGCGTCTTGGGTATGCTCCCGGATCACTCGGGCAGCGGCTTCAGGAAGCTCCTCCATCGTTATGACAGTCACCACATCGATAACCGTGCCGTCCTCTGCCACTTCGATCTCCCCTCTGTCCGCTTTGAACTTGATGTCGTAGAGGGTGATCCCTTCTTCTTCTGCGACTTCCACAAAATCAATTTCGGCGTCTGGGACATTGACCTCGATTGCCTCAGCGACTGCGGCCGGGAGTTCCACTTCCGGTTTTGTTGCTTCTGCTTTTTGTATTTCTTGTTGTTCCCCTTGTTTCTTGCCCTCCTTCTTGGTGCATCCTGTCGACATTATCAATCCAAGGGCCAAGAGCACAACTAAACACAATAAAATCCATTTTGTATGGTTCATTCTCATCCTCCTTTTTAACTCTGGAAATAGATTATAGATTATTGAGGCGCGGCCAAAAAGTCAAACTGTTGTGAACAACCGTCAGAAAGCAAATCTCAAGACAAAATTTTCTTCCTTTGCCAATACTGCAGCTGCGTTTTTCTCTATAGTTAATGGAAAGATCAAATCGGGGGAACCGGTCCCGAAGTTCAGTTTATCGACAGGAAGCCTTGAAATGTTGGTCACCAGACAGCCGGATGCCGGATCGAATGGTCTGAATTTCTCTGTATTTCCGGCAGATATGAGTTTTTCCAACTGTGTCAAGTAGTCTAAGTAGGATTGATTTGATACGGACGGCATGGCCTTTCGGATTTGAATGGCCATTTCTTCCATCGACAAATTTTCGATATCGTCCTTCTTCAGCCTCATCTTATGCAGCATGATTCCATTGCCGAAAAATCTCCTTCCATACTCCTTAATCTGTCTTCGGACATCAATCGGGATTGTGAGCTCGATAGATTCTTCCGCAAATTCCTTTTGGGCTCCAACCAGTTTGTTGACGGCCATAGCAGATAAAACATCATTCGTTGAAATCCGAAAATTCTTCGATTCCGAAACTTTGCGGATCAAAGATTGGACATCTTTGCGGAGAATTTCATGGACCGCGATGGCAAATTGGCTGGATTGCTGTAATGGTTTTAAATCAAGTCCCTTGAAAGAGAACTTTTTGAGCGCCGTTCTGTGATGATGAGGTTTAGAAAATAGCTGTGTAACAGACGATTTGGATGGGAGCAAGGTGTGACGGGATAACACAGCGAGTGATGACAAAAAGAAAAAATAGCTATATCCATCTCCCGCCAGATGTTTCATTTTCGGTACTAAAATCATGCCGTTTTTGAATTGCGTGATTTTCAAGAGTAACAATTTTTTTGTATTGGGAAGTCTGTACTGAGAATAGATTTCCAATCTTTCTTTCTCGGTTGCAGGGATAGTGAACTTTCGGTCGACTGCCTCGACATCGATGAAGTCTTCTTCGGCATACTTCTCGAAGGATATGACCCCATCCTCGTATTCCCCGAACATCGGCCAGAAAACCGAGATGAGTTTTTTCAGGGCGCTCCGGATTTTCTTGATGTTGATTCCTTCCCTGAAATAAAAAAGAAACTCTATCGGGTAAATCCCATTCGAAAACAGCGCATCGACCTGCGAGATGCTGACTTTTTTCATCATGAATCCTGAGATGTTCAGAAATAATTATTAACAATTAATGCGATGTGTGTCAATTCATCCATAACTCCCAAAATTGCCGATAGAAACGGCGGGCGTGCAATTTGCTTTTTTTTTCATTATTACTAGCTAAAAAGGCTTAAACGATGGGCCCTAACTGTGAGTTTTTCTTTTTTATGGTTTTAAGTCGATTGTCCTCCTAAAGCAAAATTTCTGATTGATTCTGTTTGTCTTTATTCGTCGCTATCACATGATAACACCACTCATCTGGCGAAAAAAAATCCATCACCTCTATGCCTCCAGCTTTCCCTTGCCTAACTAGCAAGTCCCCATAAGGAGATAATGACGGCATCTTCTCCAACCCCGCCAGATCCTCTCCACTCGCTTTTTTGCCCATGTCATTTGAAACGTAATTAAAGTTGGACTATTATAAGGCTAGCCTACTCTAAATGAAAAATAAAGAATTAGCCGTTATTTTTTCCAGGATTGGTGACGCCTTGGAAATTAAGGGGGAGACAGGATTCAAGGTTATCGCTTACCGAAAAGCTTCCCGTATTCTCGAGGATCTAACAGAGGATATTGAAGACATCTCTAAAGAAAAAAAACTTCAAGAAATCCCTGGAATCGGAAGTGGAATTGCAAAGAAAATTGAAGAGTACCTCAATACTGGCCATATGAAAAAATTCGATGAGGCTCTCTCAGATATTCCGGAAGGCCTGCTTGAGCTTTTAAATATCCAGAACTTGGGAGGAAAAACTGTCCATCTGGCTTACAGGGAGCTTGGAGTGAAAAACATTGAAGATCTCAAAAGAGTTATTGAAAATGGGTCGCTCGCACGCTTATCCGGCCTTGGGGAAAAAAAGGTGGAGAACATCAAAAAAGGCATTAAAATCTATGAACATGCCCAAGAGCGCATCAATATTTTTGAAGCTGCAAACATAGTGGAAGAGGTGATCGATTATCTTAAAGAAGCTCCTCACATCGGTCGAATATCTTCTGCAGGTTCACTCCGCCGAATGAAGGAGACAGTGGGAGATATCGATATTCTTACAACTGGCAAAGACGGTGCAAAAATCATCGATTACTTCACTCAATTTCCCTTGGTGACTCAAATTCTTGCCAGGGGAAAGACAAAAGGGTCGGTTATGATAAGCGCTGAAAAAGGGGAACGCCAGGTTGATTTGAGGATTGTGGATGAATCAGAATATGGGTCTGCACTTCAGTATTTTACAGGCTCGAAAGCCCATAACATTAAACTGAGGTCCCTGGCCAAAGATATGGGACTGAAGATTTCAGAATACGGTGTTTTCAGGGGTGAGAAAAGAATTGCAGGGTTCAATGAGGAAGAAGTCTACAGGGCTCTCAACCTGGCTTTCATTCCGCCGGAATTAAGAGAAGACAGAGGCGAGATTGAACTGGCCTTGAAAAACAATCTTCCAAGGATAGTGGAATCCAATGATATAAAAGGGGACCTTCATGTCCATTCTCAATACAGCGATGGCAGTCTCTCTATTGAGGAGATTGCTGCATCCGCGAAAGGCCTGGGCTATAAATATATCGCTGTGTGTGATCATTCACAGTCGGTGAAATACGCCAATGGTTTGAGTCCAGAGCGTCTTAGGACCCAGATAGATGAGATCGACAGGATCAACAGGCATCTTAGGGGCATAAAGATCCTAAAAGGAACAGAAGTGGACATTCTCAAGGATGGTAGGCTGGACTTTTCGGATGAAATCCTTAAAGATTTGGATATCGTTGTGGCAGCAGTTCATTCAGGATTTAAAAGAAACGTGACAGAGAGAATGCTTAAGGCAATGGAAAATCCATATGTCACCATAATCGCCCATCCTTCGGGGAGGCTCATATCAGGGCGAGAGGGTTATGACATTGACCTGGAAAAGGTCATCGAAGGAGCACAGAAGTTGGGAATTGTGCTGGAACTTAATTCCTATTATGACCGTCTGGATTTAAACGAATTTTACTTAAAGAAGGCCAAAGATAAAAACATAATGATCAGCCTGGGGACTGATACTCATCATGCCGGTGGGCTCGAAATGATGCGTTTTGGCGTGGGGATTGCACGTCGGGCGTGGCTTGAAAAGAAAGATATTATAAACTGCTTAAGCTATGAAGATATACTCCGTAGGTCATTCAAACAGAAGCCTTGAAAAATTTCACTTTTTCTTGCTAGATACTCATTTTTGTGATAAACCAAAAATGCCAAGAAGATGTCTTCTGCTTGACAAAATTCGTTTCAGCAGGTATGTAATATGACATTTTATAAGGCCGAAATAATGAAGTCAGAAAAATGACGAAAGCGAAGACTTAATCTGATAGATCAATGACATGAAAAGGAGATTTTAAAAATGCAGGATAAAATAAATGATTTAAAAAAAAGGATAAAAAACAAAATACCAGATTTAACCGAATCCCAAAAGATCATTGCCAATTTTATTGTTGAAAATCCGGAAAAATTTGCCTTAAGCTCAGTCAGGGAATTGGAAAAAGAACTGAAAATCAGCAAATCAACCATTGTGCGTTTAGCACAGATGCTCGGTTATGATGGGTTCAATGAGTTGAAATCCGAGTTTTTAAAAAAATTTCGATATAACCTTGGTCCTATCAACCGATACAAAACATTTTTGTCCGAGCCTCATGAGAAATTAAATTATATTCAATTGATTGCCGATGAATCAGTAATCAATGTCCATAAAACTTTACACTTAATTGATAGTGAGCAGTACAAGAAAGCCATTGATTTGTTAAAGAATGCCAATCATGTCTACACCATCGGGATGGGCATTTCGAGCTGCATAGCAGAAATCGCCACATATTTACTTACTCGTGTATCCATCAATTCCAATTTTATGCCACTTGGCACCCTAACGTTTGCTGAACAAATAATTAATATATCAAAAAACGACGTGATTTTTGCTTTCTCATTCCCGCCCTATTCAAAAGAAACAATCGAAGCTGCTTGCTATGCAAAAGAGAGAGCCATAAAAATAATTTCTGTGACAGATAAAGCCACAAGTGAAATCGTCCAGTACAGCGACGCATATCTACAAGTTTCCGTAGAAAGTATAACCATTTCGAATTCTATTATGTCTGTATTGGTGCTTTTGTATTCAATTATTGCACAACTCGGTGATGAATTAAAAAATAAGACATTAAAAACGATCGAAGCAATAGAACATGTGAGGAAAGAACGCAAATGAATCCATATTCACCATATTAAACACAAAAATCAGTAAACAAACGAATACGTCAAGCCCAACATTCACTTGACATTAAAAACTTTTTTTTATATTTTTATTGAGACAGTTGTTTCATCAATTATATAAATAGGGACAAATAGTGCAAAAAGGGCTCATTTCCTCTTGAACAACTCTCAATACATATTAAAAAGGAGGTGAGAATCATAGCGAGAATATCAAGAAAACAGAATTTTAGGTGAGGTATTACTTTGAGGTATTACTTTATTGTAACACCTTAAGGCATTGGAATTAAAAAAAGGAGGAAATATGAATAAGAAAATTTTCAAACTTTTATTGATTATGGTTCTGGCTCTAGGATTTACCTCCATCAGCTTCGCTCAAATAAGACAAGCGGGAACTATAAGCGGAACAGTCATGGATAATGAAGGAAATCCACTTCCAGGAGCCACCATCACTCTCTCTGGGCCTGCACTGATGGGTATGAAAAGCTATGTGACCGGCGAGGAGGGGAAATTCCGGTTTGTGTCTTTGCTTCCCGGCGAGTATGAAGTTAAGGTTGAATTGTCTGGCTTTAATACTTACATTAGAAAAGGTCTCCGTTGCAGCGTAGGGAAAACGACTGAGTGCAGAGTAAGGCTGACTATCAAAACCGTTGAAGAAGAGATTACAGTAACAGCTGAATCGCCTACGGTCGATATTGAATCTTCCAAAATGAGTGTTCACTATGACACCAATTTTCTTCTAAGTATACCCCAGGGTCGAGACCTCTATGGACTCACCCAGTCCCTCCCCGGGGCAATAGCAGCTGAAGGGGGTAGAGAATACACCAGAATGACCTCTATTCTGGGAGGATCAATTAGGAGTACACTCTACATGTTGGACGGCGCAATCATGAATGATCCCACAACCACATATGCTGCGGCTAACCTCAATGTCGATGTCTACGAGGAAATTGAGGTGGGGATAGGCTCCCTTCCGGCTGAAGTGGGGATGACCGATACGGCTGTTGTTAATATCGTTACCAAGACCGGTGGAAACAAGTTCTCTGGTGCGGTCAGCGCTTACTACACAGAAAGTGGTCTTGCAGAAGACCTGTGGTCAGAAGAGCAGATGGAGGCTCTTAATGTTGTTGCGCCCCAAAAGTATTCAAATTATCTGGATGGTTCTGTAAGCTTCGGCGGGCCAATTATCAAAGACAGGCTCTGGTTCTTCCTCAACGGACGCCGCATAGATTGGGCGCAAGACCTCCCTTATACCGCTTTTAACCGCATCGCAAAACTCTACGACACAAATCCTGATGCTTTTCATCCGAATGATCTCAAACCCTATAACCTCGACCATGACGACTGGTTGGGCTTTACCAAGCTGACCTTCCAGATTAACAAGAACCTGAGGTATATGGGCATGTTCCATTTCAACGATGTTTATGAACCTATTTACTCACTTAGGGCCGGTAGTTCCTATGCCTGGGGTTACACGGCTCTTGTGGATCATGAAAAAGTCTACACCACCTCTCATCACTTCAACTGGGTCCTGGATCAAAACACCTTCCTGGACATCAAGGGAAACTATGTCAATCGTCATTACCCGAATTTGGCACGACGTGAAACCGCCAATAATTACACGAGTTATGATAGAGCACAAGGTGTATATTGGGGAAATACAAGCTTGAGTGATGATTATTACCGTATAAGATACGGAGCTTCTGCTGCGATCACCAGATTCCAGGACGATCTTTTTGGTGCAAGCCATGAATTAAAAGCGGGAGTTGATTGGGAAGACACATATTACAAACGAGACAGGTGCCGCGGCTATGAACCGGGAGATAATCCTTACTACACGTACTGGAGAGACTTTGCTGCTCAGAACAAATATTACTACTCCAGTTCAGGAAGACAAGGCCGGCTGTATATTCGTCCCTATTCGTATCTCGGGGGCGGAATGGTCGGTGAAGACAACACCCGCCGCTTCTCGGCTTTTGCTCAGGATTCGATTGTAACCGGAAAACTGGCCATCAACATCGGTCTCCGCTTTGACTATTCTTATGCGTACGAACCCGAGCAAATCCGGCCTGAAATCATGAACTACAAGGTCGGACCGGAGTTTTTGAATCCTGCGATTACAGACCCCAACATCCTCCTCAAAGCCCTCAACGACCAGTATCACAACTATTCAAGCATTGATTACAATCAAGTTTCTTCCCTAGACCCGTTCACCTTTCCTTATAATAAAGTCGTGGAATTCACCACCCTCTCACCGCGAATCGGTCTCGTTTACGATCTGTTCGGTGACGGCAAAACAGCCCTCAAGCTCTCTTTTTCCCGCTACTACGAGCCTATCTTTTCAGGCAAATACAACGCTCCCCAGCCCTTCGGCGCCACCATGAGCTGGTACTGGTACGACCTAAACAAAAATGGATACATGGACCTTCCTATAACGAATGGTAAATATGGATCACCTGTTAATTCTCAGTATATAAACCCGAACGGAGACCAATACCGTTTGACAAGTTATAGAAACCAGGATCCCGATATCAAGTATTACCAAAATGTAAAAGCCCCGTTTATGAATGAGTTTATAGCCGGAGTCGAACACGAATTGATGAAAGACTTCAGGATAGGAGCCCAGTTTATCTACAAAGAGAATAAGAACATCACCGAGGACGTAGATGCAAACAACGGCTACGATGTTAATGCCACAGATGACCAGGGCCGTCCCATCTGGCTGCCTTATACTGTTACAGATCCTGGCTGGGATGCAGAATTCGGAACATCCGATGACCAGCAGCTTACCGTCTATGGCCTGGCTGATTATGCCCCAACTCCAACCTGGCTCGGTACAACCCCAGAAGGGCTTAAGAGGAACTACATAGCCGGTATCCTGACATTCGACAAAAGAATGTCCAACAGGTGGCAGCTAAAGGGCTCGATCATCTACAGCGCTTACAAAGGGAACGCGTCTCCCTCATACAGCGCTACAGAAGGAGAGAACACCCTTCTCGATAACCCAAACACGATGATCAATTACTATGGCCGTACCCTTTATGACCATCCCCTGCAGATAAAGCTCTTAGGAACTGTCATCCTTCCCTATGATTTCATTGTCACGGCGTATTTCCATCATCAAAGCGGAGGCCCCTGGGCAAGGACTATATCCCGTGTCTATTTCCCTGACGATGCCCCAGTGCAGGCATCCTATGCCTCCGATATACTGACTGAACCCGTGGGAACCCGAAGAAATCCTAACTACACCAATCTGGACATGAGACTGGAAAAAAGCTTTTCTTTTGGCGACTATGGGAAGTTGAGTCTCTATGCTGATATCTTCAACGTCGGAGCAAGAAAAACGCTCTCGGTCGAACGGAATCCAAACGCTTATCTTTATTTTTTTGAAGATCCGCCCGAGTACGAATTGGACGAAACCTATGGACGGATTAACAGTATTTCTGGAGTTCGCTCTGTTCGGTTTGGTATCAGGTACAGTTTCTGAAACAAGAAGGTCAAGAAATAATTTTTTGAACGAGAAAAAAGAGGGAGGGCGAAATCCCTCCCTCTTCCCTGCTGAAACTCAAGAAACAGTTAATATTTTTTTCAGGATAAAGCATCAGTCATTGCGAGTCAGAAAAGCGAAGCAATGCCATAAAAATAAGATGCCAATTATATCATTTTCCTTATGAGATTACCGTGCTCTATTCGGTCGCGCACAACTACATCAATAAGATAAAAGTGTATTGTCGCTTTACCCCCCCAAGGGGCATATACTGACTATAAGCTTCAGGACAAACCAAGAAATGAATAAAAGAAGGAAAAACATATTCAATTTTTTCCTATCTATCTTACTCCTCTGTTTACACCTATCCTGCGCTTCTTATAAAATCTTAAAACCTTCGTTAGACCAAAACAGCCAAAAATTTATGGACATAATCCGTTACATCATCATTCCGCAAGAAGCAAAAATTTTCAGGGAAATGCCCCCTGAAGACAGGGGCGAATTTGTGACGGATTTCTGGTACAGAAGAGACCCAAATCCAGAAACAAAAGTGAATGAGTTCCGCCAGCAGTACTACACAAGGCTCGCCATCACTGATAAAGCCTTCCGAACAGCAATTCCGGGTTGGATGACTGATAGAGGAAGAATCTTCATACTTCTAGGTCCTCCCACAGATGTCATAAAAAAAAGTATGGGGGATGCCACCGTAGAACCTAAGAAAGGAGTCAGGGAGCTCAGTTCTGACTTACTTGAGGAAGGGACATGGACAGAAAGACCGACAGAAATCTGGATCTACAACCAATATCCCGACTATTTCTCAGGACCCCTACGCCTTGTCTTTGTCGACTACGAAAGCGACGGCGACTATAAATTAACCACTGATGTAGAGGTCAAGCCCTTTTCCATGATGACTTACATCCAGAGCGACCCCAACCTGGCAAAATACCAATGGATAGGAGAAATAGAGAAAAACAAGTCTTCGCCTCAAATTCTCCCTTTTCTGGATTACTCGAAAGCCTTAGGTAAAATAGAAAAAGACAAGAATGGAAATTATACTGTTGACTGTTTTTTCGATGTTCCTCTGGAAAACATCCGTTTTCGGGAGGAAAACGGCCAGTACGAATACGATATTAACCTGAGTATAAAAGTGGAAAATGTGGAGACAAAAAGTTCTTACCAGGAAAAAAAAGAGAAAAAAGACAGCCTCTCTCTCGAAAATCTTAAAAGACACATCAAAGAGGGATATTCCTTAAGGGAAACGATAAGGATTCCTTTAGAGAAAGGGACCAACAAAATCTATTTTTCTCTCCGGGATACTATCCAGCAGAAGAGGCTGCACAAGTTGGATATCATCAAAATAAAATAATAAGGTTTGGCTCTCAGATCGTGTCTTCTTTCTTCATCTTTTCGATCGTGACAATAATATTTCTTACGGTAGGCACTTCAGGATTTTCCGGGTCCATTTCGATGAACGTATTAAAATACTCGAGAGATTTGTCAAAATCGCCCTTGTTGAGATAGGCATACCCCAATTTCATATAAGGTTTGGACCAATCTTTTTTAATCTGGATGGATAGCTCAAGATATTTGATTGCCTCATCAACTTTCTGGTGAGAAAACAGCATTTCAGCTACATTATAGGCAGCTACTTCATCTTCTGGTGAGATATCCAGAGCCTGAGTGAAATATTTCTGAGCCCTCTCAAAATCTTCTTTCCGAATATAAATTTCTCCCAATCCGGTAAAGGCACGCAAACTGGCTTGAGGATCTTTTTTATAATCGCCAAATTTTTCCATGGTTTTATTCAGGACCAGTTGAAACTCTGCCTCAGCCTTGTCCAATTCTCCCTTTTTGAGGTAACAGGTTCCGATGTTGAGATGGGCATGGTAAATCTTAGGGTATATTGTTATGAATTTCTCAAACACGATTAAAGCCTCATCATAATTTTTTTCTTTGAGGAAAAGATTCCCCTTGTCGAACAATTTAAAAGACTCCTCATCCGCCAAACTGGGAGCAAAACCCGACAATTTTTTAAGCGTAAAATCAATGGGGGAATTTCTCCTGAGCTGGTGGATATTCTTATCTATGTAAGAACTGATGTAACCCTCTTTTGTGACAGTTATTCGCCATTGGCCTGTTCCCATCCCTGCCACAGCAAAACGGCCATTCTTGTCTGAATAGCCCTCGAGTTTTGTGCCGTATTCCAAACTTTCAACAACAACCAAAACTCCTTCCAGAGGCTGCCCTTCCTCATCAACAACATTGCCATTAATCCTAGCCTTTCCCAAATGCTCCTGAGCAAATGTGGAAAGAACCACATAAGAGATAAGAAATAAGGTAAAAATACACAAGTTCAAGAATTTGTTTTTTTGGCTAAAGTTCATGCAAACCTCCTCTTTCACAATAAAAGGAATCTTTCCTGTGCCTTTTTTTCCCGGTTGTCTATTCAATAAATTCATGATCAAAAGGCTAGAGTTCAAACTCCATGACTTTTTCCAATTTTTCCTCACTCGTCTTGTTCTTGATAATAGCACGAAGTTGATTTTTTCCCAAACGAAGCTTGTCGAAATCTTCCTGCACCGACAGCATTAGAAAGAGACAGATGCAACTTTGTTTTCATGTCAATTGCAGGATTCTTTTTGCTCCAGGTGTATTCCCAGGAATTTACATCAATATTAGCGAGTTGGTTATCAACAGTTTTGAAATTGACAATTGCTGTTGGTTTTAGAGGAAGGTTCATTGTGTTGGATTTTGAAGGTTCAATAATCTTTTTCCGGTAAAAATATATCCTGTATTAATTATCTGAAACTTTCTCTGTATAATATTCAAAACCATTATAACTTCAAATGAATCCTTTTGTTGTTTGAATATAATTTTATCTTTTGTGTTTTTTTGTGTAGTTAAGTTCGTCAAATAATCTTCTATCCCAATCAATAGCAATTACAGAAAATATTCCTGGCTTTATTTCTCTTACAGCCATTACTCCTCCTGCAATTCAAACATATCTTTACTGACTCCACAAACAGGGCAAACCCAATCATCAGGAATGTCTTCAAATGCTGTTCCTGGTTCTATCCCGGAATCCGGGTCTCCAACTTCAGGGTCATATACATAACCGCATACTGTGCATACATATTTTTGCATTTTCTTTTCCTCCTTCTTCTTACTTTTTTCTTCGGAAATATAAGTTGGTGCTGTTTTTGGTGCTTTACCTTTTTTAACTTTATGATAGTAATCATAGGTCATTGGCATTTCATCATTGATAATCTCTGCATCTATCACTTTTCCAATAAAAACTATATGTGTGCCTACATCTAAATTATTTATAACCTCACATTCTAAATAAGCAACTGTATAATCAAGAACAATTGGAGAATTGGTGGCACCAATTTTATAGTTCACATCTTTGAATTTGTTTATATCTTTGCCTGACTTAAATCCAAAATGTCCGATGAATTTCATTGTCGCATCTTCTGACAAAATTGATACACTAAAAACTCTGCTTTTTTTGATAAACTCGTGAGTGAGATTACCTTTGTTTATACTAACTGCAATAGTCGGCGGTTCTGAAGTTGACCTGGAAAAGGTCATCGAAGGAGCACAGAAGTTGGGAATTGTGCTGGAACTTAATTCCTATTATGACCGTCTGGATTTAAACGAATTTTACTTAAAGAAGGCCAAAGATAAAAACATAATGATCAGCCTGGGGACTGATACTCATCATGCCGGTGGGCTCGAAATGATGCGTTTTGGCGTGGGGATTGCACGTCGGGCGTGGCTTGAAAAGAAAGATATTATAAACTGCTTAAGCTATGAAGATATACTCCGTAGGTCATTCAAACAGAAGCTAGGAATATGAAAGCATTCACGGAATAGACTGTATTGGCTGGGAAGCAGGGATTCGAACCCCGATTCCATGATCCAGAGTCATGTGTCCTACCATTGGACGACTTCCCAGCGACTTTGACATGATAATAAATAATCCGAAGATTTTCAATACATTGTACTCGTTTAGTACGTTAGTGACACATTGTTTCTGTGATTTAATAACCATTGTTGATAATATTCATAGGGAGTTAAATAATCAAGTGATTGATGGGGTCTGATGGAATTATAAATATATGCCCATTCCTCCAACTGCTTATTGTGATCCTCTTATTTACGGCGAGGCACCCAATTCTCGATGAACTGCTTGCTGCCAGCCTCTTGTTCTTCAACCAGAGCATGGAAGATAGCCTTCAGGTGGTAGTAGGGAAGAGTGCCGATGATCATCCGGTTGTTCAGGATCATGGTTGGTGTTGACCAGATACCATGTGCATAGAGGTCTGATGTTTTCTCGTATTCCATCCCAGTATTGATGATCTGCTGGACGGTCTCTTTGGTTTGGCGATCATTGACGGCTTCTTCAATCCCATATTTCCGGGCCAGTTCATCCCGCCACTCTGGAGAACGAGCTGACCTGAAATTGACGAAGATTTCATCGTGGACTTGGAGAAATTTCTCTGGATCATAAGCAGCCATGTAAGAGAGTTCGCACGCTCCTGGATGGAAGTTCTTATCGACAACGCTGTTACATTGGGCATCGAGTGGAAAAAACTGGAAGGCAATATTGATTTTTCCTTCGAATTCCTTTTTCAGCTTATCAAGCTGCTGGGTCAGGTACAGACAATCTGGGCAGAGGAAATCGACATATTCGATGACAACAAACACTCCATTCTTCTGTTTATATTGTTTTGTTAAAAAAATAGTAATTTAATGGCTAATAAAAGTACAACAATAATGAATAGACTACGAATCCACACGTTACCTTTTTTAATGGCTAACTGTGCACCCAAGAATGCACCCAGAGACATGGAAAAAGCCAATGGGACGCCTACTGAAAAATCAATGAGCCCGTGGTAAAAAAAGAATACACATGCTACTAAAGAAGAACATACATTGAATATCTTGGTAATAAATGCTGACTGAAGGAAATTAAAGCCAAAAATTACTAAAAAAACGTAGCTGAGAAGAGTAACGTAACCTCCACTGAAAAATCCACCATACACGCCAAGAATAAGAATTGAAAGGGTACCAATAGCGAATTTCCACTTTGAAATTTTTCCATTCTTTTCTTTTAGGCCTAAATCTCTTTTTAAAAGAAAGATGAAGGCAATAATGAAAATAATAATCGCAATTATTCTTCTTAAAGTATCCTTATCGATGGCCAAAACAAGGTTGGCTCCTATGAATGATCCGCACAGAGTGAGAATGGAGAACAAGACAAACATCTTATACATCTTATGCTGGGTTATTTTTATCTCTTTTCTGAACCCAACCGCTCCAGAGATGCTTAAAAAGATGAGGGCAAACATATTTGTGGCAACAGCATTCTTTGAAATCATTCCCAATGAAATAAGCAAAGGAACTGTTAGTAATGAGGTCCCGCCAACCGAGACACTGAAGATACTTACGACAAAAGAAATGATACAGACTACGAAGATGTTAATTACATCCATTTACAGATGCCTTCTCTTCTGTATTATTTTTTAGGCTTCGCCCCCTGGACTCTCACACTAGCGATAAAGGTTGATAAGTTTTTCAGTTCCTCTTCCGGTATATTAAAATTTTCTACAACTGTTTTTACTGCCGGATCACTGCAGATGGATTCATAAGGGAACATTGTCTCCTCAACCACTCGTACATCTTCAAACCCAGCTTCTTTAGCGGTCTTTAAGTATTTATCCCTCATGATTGCCCCTGAGACACAGCCGATATACGCATCTTTAGAATTTTTTATGCTTTCAGGAAGCTCCCTCAACAGGACGAGATCAGATATCATCATCCTTCCACCCGGTTTCAGAACTCTAAATGCTTCCTGGAACACTTTCTCCTTCTCAGGCGAAAGGTTTATGACACAGTTAGAGATGACCACATTCACAGAATTATCAGCAGCAGGAAGATATTCGATCTCGCCAAGTCTGAATTCGACATTCTCGTATCCCCCTTTTTCTGCATTTTCTCTGGCTTTATCAATCATCTCAGGAGTCATATCAACTCTAATTATTCTCCCTTTCCTGCCCACTTTTTGTGCAGCAAGAAAACAGTCAAAGCCTGCACCTGCTCCCAGGTCAAGAACTACCTCACCTTCTTTTAATGAAGCAAGAGCGACAGGGTTGCCGCAGCCAAGCCCTAAATTTGCACCTTCAGGAACAACTTTGATATCTTTTTCGGAATAACCGATTTTTCTACTAATATTCTTGGTCATATCAGAGCTGTCACAGCACGAAGGCTCCAGACAGCAGGATTGGTTTTCCTTCTTTGATATTTTTGCATATCTCTCTCTTACCATTCTTTTTACTTCTTTTGTTCTCATAACAAGTCACCTCCAAAAAAAAATTTTGTAGCTTATCATTCAGAAATCTCTTTCATCAACGGAGCGAGCAGGTTTTTTATCATTCCTGCGAATTCCTGGGCTTTAATGAGGGACAAGCAACAGATTTTCCCTTTCTTTTCCATAGTAATCACCGCCAACTTATCTCCAGGCCGAATGCCGACCTTCTCCCTCAGCTCTTTGGGAAGTACCATCTGGCCCCTTTCATCCACGCTGACCACGGCTTCGACCTTACAACACTCCATCCTCATCTCTGTTTGTCCAGAACAACCTTGTTTACTCTTCTTGTTTGCCATGATGCCACCTCTCTTTTTAAGAATAAGTATAATATTCAGTATATTCTGAATATTCTGAATATTCTGACTTATCTTAATATACAGTTTAAGCTTTGTCAAGCTTTTTTTGTGAGTTGCTTCTTAACCGTTAAAATAATTTATGCGATTTATGAAACACAGAGAATTCGTTTTTTCTGTCGTGTATAAACTTCACTATTTTAATCTGCCAACGTTCTGGAATGAGCTTATCACAGA
>Ga0265596_1000576_pt1 | contig 20839 bp, 14 predicted proteins | sample saktaG_FD_190143 | JGI IMG/M metagenome (GOLD analysis project Ga0265596, IMG submission 190143) | Saline water microbial communities from Sakinaw Lake, British Columbia, Canada - sak_2013_06_06_60m | ecosystem: Environmental > Aquatic > Non-marine Saline and Alkaline > Saline ...
TTTGCCCATTCAAATGTTATTGTCTTAGTAATATTTCCATCTGTCATATGTATTTTATTTATTCTGTGTATTCCCCCAAAATCTGGCTGGTCAGGATTTCCAAGAACTAGATTAAATTTAAAATTATTAAATAAGAATTTGGCAGCTTTGACTTCATTGTTACCAGTCAGAGGAACAATACCAACACAATCAAATTTATGGATTTGGTTATCATAAGGAATTTTGAAGTAAAGTCCCCAATGTTTTGGCCAATTAGCATTATTAAATAATAAATCAATGTAAATATCTTTCATTATTGGATTTGTCTTGATTCCGTTTAATGATATTTGCCTAGATGCAATGAGTCCGCAGACAACTTTCAACATCCATTTTTCAATATAATGTCCGTTTAGTTTTAAATATTCGCTCTTAGGCATAATATTATTAAAGTCACTATCAAATTCTTTGATGCAGCGAAAGAGTTTTCCCGCTTCAGTGTCATAGGGTGATAATGCATTATTATGGTCAGTGCATAAAATGTTGGCAAAAAGAGCCTTTCTTGACAAGAGATTGAATTTTTGATGTTCATTCCAAGGGAGTCCAGCTATTTTGACTTTCTTTTTATGTTCGAACAATTCCAAAATATTGTCTGATATAATATGCTCTCCCGAAATTTTCGTGGAGCAGTTCTTAGTCTTTTTAGCATAGCACTTAGGATGTGAATATTTTGTCATTTTTTTAAACTTACGTCCAATGTTGTTGTATGTACTGTATGTTTCTTATATTTTCTATACCCACTCTACTTCTTGATCAAAAATTTATATTTTCTGCCTTACAACCAAAATTACAAAATTTATTTAAATAATTGGCATTTGTCGTTATAAACGGCATTTTACAAGGTAATTTTTCCAAAATAGCTCCAGCTGAAGAACAGAAACAGAAAATTAATATTTAAGTATTTAATCTTTATTTAATATTGTTTTTATTATATTTGAGGTTTATTTTCAAATCTTATATAAAATACTTCAAAACTGTATATTATGAAAACAAAAGTAACTATTATTTTATTCATTTTTTTATTCTTTAATGGTTGTTCTTCGAATCTTGAAAAGGAAAAAAATGATTTAAAGGAAATGAAACTTAATGGAAATGTAAAATCCTTAAGAAGTTATTCATATAACGTTGTTGAGAAATTCGGGGAAATTTCAAAAGGTAAAAGACAAAGGGGTGATAAATATATTCTATTCAATGATAAAGGAAATAAAATTGAAAAAAATATTTACAAATCAGACGGCAGCCTTGATTATAAAGAAACTTACAAATATGAATATGATGAAAAGTATAATTGGATTAAGAAAATTGAATACAAAAACGGAATACCCGAATTCATTTTTGAAAGAGAAATTGAATATTATAACTAACCTGTTGGGTTAAACCTATCAAAATTTATCGATAAACCGCACCCCACACCGCACCCAAAATAAAACATCTTGCACAACTCACTAATAAACAAGAGGTTATTATAATATTTTGAGGTCTCGAGCGGATTCGAACCGCTGTAAATGGTTTTGCAGACCACTGCCTAAGCCACTCGGCCACGAGACCATTTTAATTTTGGGAGTACAAAGATACGAAAAATATTGCTTTAAACAAGAAAATATATTGCAAATTCATTTATACCTTAGCCATCATCAAAAACATTCCATTTCTATAATATCATCAAATGAAATTATTTCAATTTTTTTACTGTCTTTTCTATGAGAGAAATGGAATGTTTTACAAAAGAGACAATGTAAGACTTACACTGTTTGTTTTACCTCCAAGCGGAGGATTCATTTTGGAAATCTTTACCTTAATGCTGTTTGTTTTCGGAAACTCTTTTTTAACAGCTTTAAGAATACGCCTTCCAACATGTTCAAGTAATTTAGATTTGATTGCCATTTCTTTTTTTACAAGTAAATAAACGGTTTGATAATTTATGGTTTTGGTAAGTTTATCAGTTTCTTCGGCTTCTATTGTGTCTGCCTCAATATAAAGATCAACAAGAAATTTTGTACCTATAATCTGTTCTTCCTTAAAACAGCCATGATAGGCAAAAAATTCCATTCCCTTGATTGTAATCAGTGACATTGCTTGCTTTTTTGATGTTAATTTTAATAAAGCTTTATTTTATTATGTTAACCAGTCCTGCTCCAATTCTTGTAATTACCTCATTTTTACCCAATAATTCCATTATATTAAACAAAGCCGGTCCTTTTGCAGAACCAACTAATGTTAATCGTAATACATTCAACACCTGCCCCATGTTCAATTCATTTTTAAGAATGTAATCTTTTACGTTTTTCTCAGTATTTTCAATATTGAATGGTTCGGACTTATTTAGAATATCAATAATATCTTTTAGAATATCCGGTGTATTTTCCTTCCATCTTTTTTTAATTACTTTAGGGTCATATTCAGTAGGGGCTTCAAAAAAGAAATAAGATTGATCCCAGAACTCTGAAACAAAATTTACTCTTTCTTTTGTCAAAGCACAGATGTTTTTAATATAATTTAAGTCTGCATCTATACCTTTTTCTTTCAATATTGATTGAAATAATTCAGCTAATTCATCATCACTTTTTTTTATAAGATATTGATGATTATACCATTTTGCTTTTTCAGGATCAAATCTGGAGCCTGACTTTCCTATTCTTTCCAAAGAAAATGATTTGATCAATTCGTTCAAAGAAAAAATTTCCTGCTCTGTTCCGGGATTCCATCCCAAAAAAGCAAGAATATTTATAACTGCTTCGGGAAAATATCCTGTTTCACGAAAACCGGAAAAAACTTCTTTTGTAACGGGATTTATCCATTGCAAAGGAAATACCGGAAATCCCAACCTGTCGCCATCACGTTTACTTAATTTTCCTTTGCCATCCGGTTTTAAAGTAAGGGGCATGTGAGCAAATTCGGGCATTTCGCTCTCCCAGCCAAAAGCTTTGTATAATAAAACATGAAGCGGTGTAGAGGGCAGCCATTCCTCACCCCTAATAACATGTGATATTTTCATAAGATGGTCATCAACAATATTTGCAAGATGATAGGTTGGCATTCCATCTGATTTAAACAGCACCTTATCATCTAATTCCGAAGTGTTAACAATAACCTTCCCGCGAATTAGATCATTAACTGTAACCTCCTCATTTTCTGGCATCTTAAAACGGATTACATAGGGTTCGCCCGATTCTAAACGCTGTTTAACTTCTTCATTAGTTAATGAAAGGGAATTTTTCATTGAACCTCTTGTAATAGAATTATATTGTTGTGTTGAAGATTTTTCAGCTTTTAAGCGAATACGCATTTGCTCTAAATCGTCAGGGGTGTCAAAGGCATAATAGGCATTACCATTTTCAACGAGTTGTTTGGCATATTTCCTGTAAATGTCCTTTCTTTCCGATTGGCGATAAGGCTCATATAATCCGCCAACAGTTATGCCTTCATCAATTTTTATGTTGCACCATTTAAGCGATTCGATAATATATTCTTCAGCTCCCGGAACGTACCTTGCCTGATCGGTATCTTCTATTCTTAAAATGAAATCACCATTGTTTTTTTTGGCAAATAAATAATTAAATAATGCAGTTCTTAATCCTCCAATATGCAAGGGTCCGGTAGGGCTTGGTGCAAATCTTACTCTTACTTTTCCGTAATCCATATTTCACGTGTTTTATAAAAATGCAAAGATAAGAGTTAAATGGAATATTATTTTTTTATAAATTTTTTAATCATGACATTTTTACCATCAGAAATATTTATTAAGTAAATTCCTTTTTCAAAATTTGAAGTATTAAGATTGATGTTTTTTGCCCTGAAATCTTTTTCAAAAACTATTTTTCCTGAAATATCAAAAATGGTAATCTGCCTTTTAATTATATTTATTTTGGTAAAACATATATTTATTTGATCGGTACAGGGGTTGGGAGATAAAATAAAATAAACAGGATTATCAATTTCTTCAATGCTGTGATATATGCTATTAACTTTTTTAAGAACCCAATTTTCCGGATCAACCGCAATTGAATCAATGGATTTGTCAACCGGGATAGTATAATTGTTTACGTTATTTGTTTGATTTAAAAAAACAGAAGTATCTGTGCCATCATTAAAATATAATTTGTATTCCATGAGCATTTCAAATAAAGGAGTTATTTCTGTTGAAGTTGTTTGATAAGATGTTAAATCAAAAATACTGTCTATCTGATTCCAGGCAATATCATAAATTGGATATCCTTCACCAAAATACCATTGATTGAAAAAGTAAGTAAAATCAATACCTGTAGTATTTTCAAGAACAGATTTAAAATCCATACCCGTAGCGTTGCTGTCAAAAAACTGTTCCTGAAAATCCTTTAAAACCTGAAAGAACAAGTCATTGTCCTGTAATTCAAAGCGTATCATATGGACTATGCATGCACCTTTGGCATAAGAAAGCCTACCATCAAATATCCTCATAAAATTTTCAGGAGAAATTAATTCGGGAGGAATATAAATGCTTCCGCCGGGTTGAGACAAAACGTTATTATGGGCTTGTTCCAGCCATATTTGTGGACACTCGCCACCTGCAATAAATTCATGTGCCAGGTAATCGGAATAAGTGGCAAATCCTTCATTTATCCAAATATCACTCCATGTAGCACATGTAACATTATCGCCAAACCACATGTGGCCTAATTCATGAGCAACTATTCCAAAACCAAATCCCCCGATTGTAGCCATGGTTTGATGCTCCATTCCACCGCCCATTTCTGTTAAACAATGTCCGTATTTTTCTTTATAAAAAGGATAAGTACCATAAAGATCGGAAAACAACTCTAAAAATTCAATAGTACGGTCAATTCCGGTTTTATAATTTTCAAGGCAACCAGGGGTATCATATATATAATTTTGTATCAGGATTGAATCGCCGTTAAGGTTCTCGGGCTTGGCATAAATGTTATAATCCTGATACTCAGAAACAGAAAAAGAAATTAAATAATAATCAATAGGATAAAAGGATTTCCATTCGTATCTTAATTTATTATCCTGCATTGGAGTAATAGCTGTAAGCAAACCCTGAGAGCCGGCTTTATTGTTTTCTGATGTAGTTAGAAAAACATATACCGAGTCGGCTTTGTCGCTTAAAACCTGCTTGCATGGCCACCAAAGTTTTGCATTAAATGGTTCGGAAAGTGTCCATGTAACATTTTTCTCCCAAACTGTTGATGAATCAGTAAATACTCCTGAAAAATAACTCGGAGGAGGAGGCAATCCGTGATAATAGATATTAGCAGATATAAAATCACCTTGAAATAATTGTAAAACAGGCACAAAAACATTATCCTCAGAACGGGTAAAACTTAAATTATTTCCATTAAAAACTACTGAATCTATCGTTAATTCATCAACAAGTTCAAAAACAAAAGTATCCATAATCTCCACATGTACTATTGCATTTATTGTAACATTTCCGGAAATATAAGTTGTGTTATTTTCAACATTAATATCAAGAAAATAAAAATTTACATCATAGCAATGCACTAAATCGCTTTGTTCGGTATCTTGAATTTTATAATTATTTTGAAAATAATTGTTGTAGGAACAGGTGGTTACCATTCCGTAATCGTTGATTTTTTGAGAAAATATCTGTGTTGAAAAAAACAGAGTTATTAATACATATATAAGTTTTTTCATTATTAAATATTTATTTAAACTTTTTTATATTTCATTTTAGATGAATCGGGCTAAGTTAGTATCTTTGTCAAAGATAGTAAAAATATTTAATAATTCGAAACGTTTCTAATTTAGTAAACTTCTTAATATCATAATCCGCATATTGATGAACGATAGTTATTACATTCTGATAAAAAAATTAGACCAATTTATAAGAAAATATTATTTAAATCAAATAATAAAAGGGGGTATATATTTTCTTGCTGTTATTGTATTGTTTTACCTGTTGTTTACAGTTACTGAATACTTTGCTTATTTTGATAGTACTGTCAGGTCAATCCTGTTTTATACTTATTTATTAATAAATATTTTCATAATCGGTAAATTCATTTTTTACCCTGTTTTAAAACTCATTAAAATCGGAAAGGTACTATCTTATGAACAAGCTGCAGAAATAATTGGTAAGCATTTTTATGATGTTGATGACCGTCTTTTGAATACTTTACAATTAAAAAAAGAAAACGAAAAAGAAAGCTCAGAATTAATAATAGCAAGCATTGACCAGAAAATCAAAAAACTAAAACCAATTCCTTTTACTAATGCAATAAAATATTCTAAAAACAAACGATATTTAAAATATGCCATTCCGCAAATTTTGATAATAGTTTTATTGTTATTGATAGCACCAAATTTAATTACCGAACCAACTAAAAGAATCGTTAATTACAATGAGATATTTGAAAGGCCTTTCCCCTTTAAAATAGAGATTATAAATGATAGTTTAAAAGTAGCACAGCATGATGATTTTCAGTTAAATATTAAAATTACAGGTGATGAAGTACCTGAAATTATTTATTTGGAAACAGACAATCATAAATATCGCCTTACAAAAGAGAATACTGCTTCACACCATTATAACTTTGTTAATGTGCAAAAAGATTTAAAATTTAAATTACTTGCAGATAATTATATATCAGACTATTACAGATTAACAGTATTTCCTAAGCCCATTATTCTGAATTTTGAATCTGAAATAATTTATCCAAAATATATTAAAAGAAAAAGCGAAACACATCAAAATACAAATGACCTGATAATTCCTGCCGGCACAAAAATAAACTGGAATTTCTTTACAAAAGATGTTAAGGGTATTATTTTTAGATCTAAAAATCAAACAAAAAAAATTGAAAGTGATAAATCAAATGTAATAAGATTCTCAAAATCTTATTTTAATGATCAATTATATTCAGTTTCTGCATCTAATCAATTTGTTATAAGCGAAGATTCGATGATGCTTAAAATCAGTGTAATACCTGATGCTTATCCAAATATAATTGTTGAAGAATATCAGGATTCGGTGTTTGATAAAAGATTATATTTTAACGGCTTAATTAAGGATGATTATGGCTTTAACACGCTTACTTTCAGTTATCTTAAATTAAAAGAAGAAAAAAATATTAATAACATAAAAACAGAGAAATTAAGTATTAGTAAAAAAAATAATCAACAACAGTTTTATTATTTTTTTGATATAGATAAATTAGAAGCAAATCCGGGAGATGAAATTGAATATTATTTTGAAATTTGGGATAATGACGCAATTAACGGAAGTAAATCGTCAAGATCACAAAAAATGTTTTATAAGATTCCAACATTAAAAGAAATTGAGCAAAAAACAGAAGAAAGCAATAAAAAAATTAAAAGTGATATTGAAAAAAGTTTATCTGAAATTAAGAAACTACAAAAAGATATTGATGAATTAAATAAAGAGCTGATAGACAAGAATACAATAAGTTGGCAGGAAAAGAAACAAATACAGGATTTACTTGATAAATATCAAAAGTTAGAAAAAAATTTAGATAATATACAAAAACTTAATCTTGAAAAAGCTTTTGAGGAAGAGCAATATAAAGATATAGATGAAAGAATTTTAGAAAAGCAAAAAAAATTAGAAAAATTGTTTGAAAACATCCTAACTGACGAATTAAAGGAATTATTTAAGGAACTTCAGGAAATGCTTGATAAAATTAAAAAGGAAGATGTTAATAAAATGCTTGAAAAGTTAAAGTTAAGCAGTGAAGATATTGAAGAGCAACTTGATAAAAATCTTGAATTATTTAAGCAGCTTGAATTTGAAAAAATACTTGAAGAAACAATAGAAAAATTAAAAAAATTAGCTGAAGAACAATTAAATTTAGCTGAAGAAACAAAAAATAAGACAGAGGATAAGGATAAAATGTCTGAAGAGCAAAATAAGCTGAATGAAAAGTTTGACGAAGTAACAAAAGATATTGATGATCTAAAAGAAAAAAATGAACAACTTGAGAATAAAAACAAAATTATTAATACAGATAAGGAAGAAGAACAAATAAAACAAGAAATGCAAAACATTCTTCAAATGCTTGAAAAGAGCAAATTAAAGAAGGCAGCAAAATCACAAATGAATGCTTCCGACCAAATGAATAGTTTGCAACAAATATTGTTTCAGATGAAGCAAAATATGCAACAGCAAAGATTAACCGAAGACATAAATACATTAAGAGAAATTTTAGAAAATTTGATTGATATTTCATTTGAACAGGAAAAACTTATTAATAGATTAAAAACAACCAATATTGCCGATCCCAATTACATTGATATTATTCAGCAACAAAATAAAATAAAAGATGATTTGAAAATGGTAGAAGATTCATTAATAGAGTTAGGAAAGAGGCAATTTATGATGGAAATTTTTATAAATAAGGAAATTGATATAATAAATCAAAATTTGGAAATTGCTTTAGATAAAATTATAGAAAGAAAAAGAATAGACATAGCCTCGGAAAAGCAACAATTTGTAATGACATCGGTTAATAATTTAGCATTGTTACTATCAGAAGCATTAAGAAAAATGCAAAGTAACTTAGCATCTCAGTGCCAGATGAGTGGAAAAAGTAGTTGTAAAAGTCAGGGATGCGGAAACTCAAATGAAGAATCAATGAGCATGATGCAACAACAATTAAATAAACAAATTGAGCAGATGAAAAAAGGCATGACCGGAAAAGGAGAGCATGGTAAAGATTTTAATACTAATTCAATGAGCGAAAAATTTGCACGAATGGCAGCGCAGCAGCGAGCAATAAGAAATAAGTTGCAAAAATTCAGGGATGAATTTTCTGAACAAGGAGTAAAAGATGGCGGAATAAATACTGCAATAGAAAATATGGAAAAAACCGAGGAAGAATTAGTCAATAAAATTATTTCAGAACAAACTTTATTACGACAGCAAGAAATTTTAACAAAATTATTAAAATCTGAAAAAGCAGAACTAAGGCGAGAAAAGGAAGAAAAAAGGGAATCAACAGAAGCAAAAAACAAAGAATATAGTAACCCAAATAAATTTTTTGAGTATAAAAGAATTAAGTCAATGGAAGCTGAATTATTAAAAACCGTTCCTCCAAATTTGAGACATTTTTACAAAGAAAAATTAAACGAATATTTTTATCAATTTCAGAGTTTAAAAAATGAAAGTCAAAAAAGAAAAAGTAATTAATTTTAAACAAAATATTATTAATCAAATTGAAGAATTTGTAGAGGAAATATGCTATTTTTATAATATTAGCAATTCATATTATGCAAATATAATTATTGCATTAACCGAGGTTATTAATACACCTGATGTTTTTTCAAAAGAAAATACAGAAAATAATTATATTAAGATTATTTTTTCAAAAAAATCAAAATCATTATCATTTACAATAAAATATGGAAATTTTATTTTTGATGAAAACATTATATTATTAATAAATGATGAAAAAAATGATTTGAATACTGAGAAAGGGAAAAGAAAATTTTTAATTAATTCACTTGCCGATACTGTTAATTTTAATGAAAGTAAAAACGAAATAGAATTAGTGTTTTTTACATCAGGTATAGAAAAAGAAAAATCACAAAAAAGGAATAAATCTCTTAGCCGTTATTACAATTCGAAAAAACAAAAGGTGTAATTGCTGCCTGTCCATAAAGTCAAAGATTTACATAAAATGAAGCATCAAATAACAAATGACAAATAAATTCCAAATATCAATGATCAAATATTCAAAACAACTATGAAACTGTTTTGGTCATTGAATTTTTGAACATTGGAATTTATTTGAAATTCGTTGCTTGTCATTTGTCATTTTTAATATTTATTTAAACTCTTGGACATTTTAGACATACACTTAGTTTCAGGTTTAATGCTTCAGGTTTTTTGCATGTAAAAACTAAAAATAGAATTGTTAAAAAATTATTAACAGATCATTATGTCTGAAATTCAATTCTTTTCCGAAAACATTGATTTTAAATTAAAAAACAAGACAATTTTGAAAAATTGGTTACTTAAATCAATTTGTAATGAAGGGAAAAAAGCTGAAAATATTAATTTTATTTTCTGTACTGATGATTATTTATTTGAGATTAATAAAATTTTTCTGAATAGAAATACCTTGACTGATGTTATTACTTTTGATTATTCGGAACAAGAAAAAGTTGTATCCGGCGAAATATATATCAGTTATCAAAGGATTAAAGATAACGCCGAAAAGTATATTCAAGCAATTGATAATGAGCTACATAGGGTTATGATACATGGTGTGTTACATCTTGTTGGTTATGATGATAATACAAAAAATCATAAAGAAATAATGACACAAAAAGAAGATTATTATTTATCTTTGCTCTCCTAAATATGTTTCACGTGAAACATAATGCAGAAAGCTGCAAGATTTTATTTTGTAATATTATAGGTGATGTTCAAGGAATATGATATAATAGTTGTTGGAGCAGGACATGCCGGTTGTGAAGCTGCTGCAGCCGCAGCAAACTTAGGATCGTCAGTATTGTTAGTTACAATGAATATGACAAATATGGCTCAAATGTCATGTAATCCTGCAATGGGTGGTATAGCAAAAGGACAAATTATTCGTGAGATTGATGCATTAGGGGGTTATTCCGGAATTGTAACTGACAGAACAATGATTCAGTTCAGGATGTTAAATAAATCTAAAGGACCGGCAATGTGGAGCCCCCGTGCACAGAGCGATAGAATGATGTTTTCTCAGGAATGGAGAGCAATGTTAGAAAAAACTCCTAACCTGGATTTTTGGCAAGATAATGTTGTTTCATTGATTATAGAAAAAGATTCAATTAAAGGCATTAAAACAGAAATTGGAATCAAAATTTATTCTAAATCTGTAATCCTTACAAACGGAACTTTTTTAAATGGAATAATACATATCGGGAAAAAGCAATTTAGCGGTGGACGAATTGGTGAAGAAGCATCAAAAGGTCTTACAGGAAAATTATTAAAATCAGGTTTTATTTCCGACAGAATGAAAACCGGAACTCCTGTGAGGATTGATGGCAGAACAATTGATTTCACAAAACTGGAAGAACAGAAAGGTGATGAAAATCCGCAAAAATTCTCATTTACTGATACTCCTAAATTAGTAAAACAAAAAAGTTGTTATTTAACATTTACGAATCTAAAAGTTCATGACATATTAAGAACAGGATTTGAAGACTCTCCCATGTTTGCAGGAAGAATCTCCGGAATTGGTCCCAGGTATTGCCCTTCAATTGAAGATAAAATTGATAGATTTTCTGATAAAGATAAACACCAGTTATTTGTTGAGCCCGAAGGCTGGAACACAATTGAATATTATTTAAACGGATTTGCTTCTTCATTATCTGATATTATTCAATACAAGGCCATAAAAAAAATACCCGGATTTGAAAATGCTAAAATATTCAGACCCGGATATGCAATAGAATATGACTATTTTCCACCTGTTCAATTAAAAAATACACTTGAAACAAAACTTATAAAAAATTTGTATTTTGCCGGTCAGATTAATGGAACAACAGGATATGAAGAAGCCGGAGCACAGGGTTTAATAGCCGGAATAAATGCGCATAGAAAACTTAATTCTTTGTCGGATTTTATATTAAAAAGATCAGAAGCATATATTGGTGTACTAATTGACGACCTAATAACCAAAGGAGTTGATGAACCATACAGAATGTTTACTTCAAGGGCTGAATACAGAATTTTGCTTCGACAGAATAATGCTGATTTAAGATTAACTAATAAAGGATTTGAAATAGGTTTGGCATCTCAAGAGCGTATGGAAAAAGTTGATCAAAAAATATCGGAAATTAATAAGATTATTAAATTCGTTAAAAAGGAAAATGTAAGTCCGGAAGATATAAATAGTATTCTTATCAAAAAAAATACAAAAGAAATTAATCAAAAAGTTAAAATATCAAATTTGTTGTTAAGGCCCCAAATAGAAATATCAGATTTAATAACTAATATACCAAAATTCTCAAATTTTATTTCTTCATTTAATAAAGATATTAGTGAAAGTATGGAAGAGGCTGAAATTTTAATTAAATACGAAGGATATATAATTAGAGAAAAAGATATTGTAAATAAATTATCAAAATTAGAAAATATTGAGTTACATGAGAATTTTGATTATCAAAGATTAAAATCAATTTCTTTTGAAGCCAGGGAAAAATTGTCAAAAATTAAACCAAGAACTATAGGTCAGGCTGCAAGAATAAGTGGAGTTTCTCCTGCTGATATTTCTGTTTTGGCTGTTTTCCTAGGCAGATAATAATTGTTTCACGTGAAACATTTTAATATGGAAGAATTAAAAGAATGTATTATTTGTAATCATAAATATTTTAATAAATTTATTTATTGTAAAGATTATTTTTTATCCGAAGAAGTTTTTTCTATATGTGAATGTAGAAATTGTGGTTTTAAATTCACCAACCCTCGTCCATTACCAGATAATCTTCCAGGATATTATGACCCCAATGAATATCTTTCTTATACAAACAGCAAAAAAAGTTTTTTAAGTTCAATTTATAAATTTATAAAAAATATTACTATCCACCGAAAATATTTAACAATAAATAAATTTTTTTCAACAGGTACAATTTTAGATATCGGATGCGGAACCGGAGATTTCTTAAATTATTTCAAAAAAAATAATTGGTTAACTTATGGAATTGAACCAAATAAATTTGCCAGAGATTATTCAATAAAAAATTATAATATTGATGTTAAGCAAGAAAATGAAATAAATAATTTTCCATCTAATCACTTTGATGTTATTACAATGTGGCATTCGCTTGAACATGTTTCCTCATTAAGCGATTTAATTATTAATATAATCCGTATTTTAAAAGATACCGGTATATTAGTTGTTGCTATTCCAAATTGTGATTCCTGGGATGCTAAATATTATAAAAATCATTGGGCAGCTTATGATGTCCCTCGACACTTGTATCATTTTAATCCAAAAACATTGGGCTTGCTTTTTAAAAATTATTCTTTTAATATCGTAAATACTTTCCCTATGATATTTGATTCTTTCTACATAAGTCTATTAAGTGAAAAATATCTTTCAGGAAAAACAAAATATTTTAAAGCATTTACAAACGGTATCAAATCAAATTTTTATGCAAGGAAATATGGTAAAAATTATTCAAGCCTTATATATATTTTAGAAAAAGAATAATTCTTAATTTTAAGCCCTATGATCAATTTTTACTCTTTTATAATTGTTAATTATATTTGTTTTATATTTGTTTTTTATGTGTCTTGTTTGGGTTCGCCCGTGTATTGTGCTGTGTTTCTGCGTGTTATATAATTTTATCTCAATGCTATGAGCTCTTTTATCTTTTTTAAGAAAAATTTTTATGTTTTTGCCTTTCTTTCCATTATGTTTATTGCTTCTGCAATAATATCAGGTTTATTTTTTAAAAAAGAACACTATCCTTTAAGGGCTACATCTAATTTACAGATTACTATAAATCAAAAAGAACGGGAATTAATAAATATTGTTGAAGGCATAAAAAATGATTTAATTATTGACTCTGATTTTAACTTTTTGGATTTTTATGATTTTAATAATCTTTTTGAAGATAAAGGCTTTGAAATACTTATTTATATAAATGATACATTAAAATACTGGTCAGATAATATTGCTCCTGTAAATTCAATTTATGACGATAAATTTTTTAGCAATAATATCTCTCATCTTGAAAACGGCTGGTATGATATAAATAAAACAAAATATAATAATACGGTCATTATTGGTTTGTTATTAATTAAGCATGATTTTCCGTATCAAAATGATTATTTGGTCAATAACTTTCAAAAAGATTTTGCACTTTCTTCCGAAACATCAATTTTATTAAAATCCGGTGAATATAATATCTATAATCTTGATGGTACGTTTTTGTTTTCAATATTGTTCCCTGATGAAATTCAAATAAGTGAATCGCGTATTTTTTTGCTGTTTTTCTTATACTTGGCAGGATTTATATTTTTTATTATTTTTCTTTATTATTTTTATAAATCATTCAATTTTATATTTAAAAATAAAACGGTTTTTTTATTCGTTTTTGCTGCTGATATCATTTTACTTAGATTTTTTCTTTTTTATTTTGACATCCCGCGAATATTATACGAATCATCCTTATTCGGCCCTCATTATTATGCAACATCTCAATTTTTACCTTCTCCGGGCGATTTGTTGGTTAATTCCCTTTTATTGCTTATTCTTTCATTTCTGTTTTTTAAATTAATTAAGCCATGGTTTAAGATTCTACTTTTTAAATCATTTTACAAATATCTTATTACGTTTTTGTTATTTTTATTATCTTTTGGGTTATTTATTCTTCTTAATTATTTACTTAGCAGCCTTGTTATAAACTCAACAATTTCATTAAATTTAAATAACATTTTCAGTATTTCCGGAATCAGTTTTTTTTGTTTTGTTATTTTTCCAACTCTTATTATTTCTTATTTCTTTATTTCTGCCAAACTACTTTATTTAGCTTTCAAATATTCTGCTTCTATTAAAAATTATTTATTAATTTGTTTATTTTCTTTTGTACTTTTTCTTTTTCTTTTTCTTTTTCTTTTTTTCTTTTTTAAAATTACAGATATAGTTATTTTAGTATTTTCAGCTTTATATATTTGTTCATTCTGTATTATTTTTAAAAAAAATAATTCTCTTATTTCTTTTTCCAATATCGCTTTTTATTTAGTTCTGTTTTCTCTTCTTTCTACATATATTCTACATAAAAGCAACTACATAAAAGAAGAAGAAAAAAGGGATTTATTGGCTGTTAAACTTTCTCTTAAGAATGATCCTTTAGCTGAACACATATTTGATGAAGTAAATACTTCAATTCTTTCCGATTCCATTCTTTTAGAAGATATATTTAAATCTCAGCTTAATGATAGCATCGAAATTATTTCCTGTGAAAAAATAAAATCTGAATTTTCCGATACTTATTGGAGCAAATACAATATTTTAGTTACTATTTGTTATAAGGATAAAATTTTAAATGTTCAGCCGGAAAATTACCTGATAAACTGTAAAGATTATTTTAATGATAATATTTATAGTTTTGGGAAACCAACAACTATAGATAATCTTTATTTTCTTGATGTTAATTCTGAAGAATCAAACTACATAGCTTCATATTTTTTCGCAGGAAATCATAATTTTAATATTGATTCTGTGTTTTTATTTATTGAACTATCTTCAAAATTTATTCCTGAAGGGCTTGGATATCCTGAATTACTAATTGATAAAGAATCAAACATTAATCCCAACTTATCAAATTATTCTTATGCAAAATACAAAAACGATGAGCTTATTTATAAGTTCGGCAATTATTATTATAGTCTTAAACTATCAAATTATTGTGATAAACATGATAACATTCCTCTGTCTTTTATAAGAAATGGTTTTAATCATTCACATTACAAGATTAATTCTACTACCGATTTGATACTCAGCAATAAATCAGAAACTTTTTTAGATATAATTGCTCCCTTTTCTTATTTACTATTGTTTTTTACAATTTATTTATTTGTTTTTCTTGCTATTTTATATCTGCCTTTTAACCGACACCGTATTGAATTGAATTTAAGAAAGCGCCTTCAGTTTTCAATAGTTTCTATAATTTTTGTTTCTTTTATTTTAATTGGGGCTTCAACATTATTATACATCATCAAACTAAATAATGATAAAAATCATACAATCTTAAGCGAAAAAGCTCATTCTGTTCTTATTGAGCTTGAACATAAGCTTGCTGACGAAGAAAGCATAACTCCCGACATGCATGAATATTTATCCAAACTTCTTAATAAGTTTTCGCTTGTATTTTTTTCAGATATTAATTTATATGATTTAGATGGAAATCTTATTGCTTCATCCAGACCCAAAATATTTGATGAGGGTTTGGTATCATTTAAAATAAATACAGTCGCTTTCAGGAAGCTTGTAATAAACAAAAAAATACTTTTTATTCAAAATGAAAAAATCGGCAATCATGATTATTTATCTGCTTACGTTCCTTTTTTAAATGAGCAAAACAAACTCATTGCATATTTAAATCTTCCGTATTTTGCCAAACAAACTGAATTAAAAAATGAAATATCAACCTTTCTTACTGCCTTTATCAACATTTACGTATTGTTATTTGCTATTGCTATTTTTATAGCTATTATTATATCCAGATACATAACCAAACCACTTCAATTAATAAAGAATAAAATAAGCAAACTACAATTAGGAAAATTAAACGAAAAAATTGAATGGATAAGAAAAGACGAAATCGGTAGCCTTGTAATTGAATATAACAGAATGATAGACGAACTTGTCACAAGTGCCGAACTTCTTGCTAAATCAGAACGTGAAAGTGCCTGGAGAGAGATGGCTAAACAAGTAGCACATGAAATTAAAAATCCTTTAACTCCAATGAAACTCAGTGTTCAGTACCTTAAAAAAGCCTGGGATGAAAAAGCTTCGGATTGGGAACAAAGGCTTAACAGGTTTTCACAAACAATTATTGAACAAATAGATTCACTTTCTACAATAGCAAGCGAGTTTTCCGATTTTGCTAAAATGCCCCAAACAAAAAATGATAAAATTGAACTTTCAAAAATAATTAGGAGTTCCATCAATTTATTTAATGATGTAAAATTTGTTGATATTAATTTTGAGTCAGGAAAAGATAAAAAATATTTTGTTTTTGCTGATGAAAAACAAATTTTACGTGTTTTTAACAATCTTATAAAAAACTCTATTCAGGCAATTAGTAGTGCTGATGGTGGTAAAATTGACATTTCAATTATTCCTGAAAACGAATTTTATATTATAAAAATAGATGATAATGGCTCTGGTATTCCTAAGGAACAATCTGATAAAATATTCTTTCCGAACTTCACTACAAAATCAGGCGGAATGGGTTTAGGGCTTGCAATTGTTAAAAGTATTGTAATTGATTCCGGAGGTAAAATTTGGTTTGAATCAGAGGAAGGAAAAGGTACGGCTTTTATAATTAAGCTGCCGGTATATAATTTTTCTTGTGGTTGATACCGGATACTGTATGCTGGTTTCTTTTTATTCTACATTCAAAATTTTAAATTCATTATTAATTATTGATGTGTTATTTATGAAAACACTCAATAAGCAACACACAATAATCAATAAAAAAGTATAAAAACAAAAATAATGAAAACCCAGACGGACTCCCTTTGGTCGTTGAATGTTGAGTGTTGAGTGTTGAATGTTTTTTTAATTTCTATAATGAGTTGGCATTTTATAAATAATCACTACAAATAACTATAGCATAAATTCTAAATGATTGGTTTATATATAGACTACTAAAAACCTCTTCTCTTAAGTAATATCAATATTACACACTGCTAAAACAATTTATTTACCTTTGCGTTAATTAACATTAACTAATATAATTTGAATCCCCTAAAAAAACTTGCCGGACAAACTGTTATTTATGGCCTGCCAAGCATTATCGGCAGAATGCTTGGTTATTTATTAGTTCCGATATATACAAGAGTTTTTGATCAGGGTGAATACGGAACAGTTACATTATTTTATTCGTTCGTTGCTGTTATTTTTATAATTCTTACCTATGGAATGGAAACAGCTTTTTTTCGATTTTCTGAATTAGAAAAGAATAAAAAAAATGTTTTTAATACTGTTTTTATTTCTCTGTTGATTACAACATCAATTTTTTTGGTTTTTACAATAATCTACTCACAGGATATTGCAAACTGGATTAAATACCCCGGACAAAAAAATTATGTTATCTGGTTTTTAATTATTCTTTCTCTTGATACTTTAGCTTGTATTCCTTTTGCAAAATTAAGAGCCCAAAACAAAGCCAAACGTTTTGCAACCATAAAGATTATAAATATTATCACCAATATTTGCCTGAACTTATTCTTTATTTTACTTTGTCCTTATATTCTCAAAAATTATAATTCGGGAATTGTATATGATTTCGTAAACATTGTTTTTAATACAAATCTTGATCTGATTGCTTATGTTTTTATTTCAAATTTAATAGCAAGTGCTCTAACCTTGATTTTATTATTTCCTGATATTTTAGTATTAAAATTCCACTTTAATTTTAGTTTATGGAAAAAGTTGATTTATTATGCTTTTCCTCTTTTGTTTGCCGGTCTTGCAGGAATTATGAATGAAACCGGAGGCAGGATTTTAATAAGGTATTTACTTCCTGAAGACATTGCAGAACAACAACTTGGTATTTATGCTGCCTGTTTTAAAATTGCAATTTTTATGTCGCTTTTTATACAGGCATTCCGTTATGCTGCCGAACCGTTTTTCTTTTCCTATGCCAAAGAAAAAGATTCAAAAAAAATATATGCCGATTTAATGACTTATTTTGTAATAGTTGCTTCATTTATTTTTTTAGCCATAATGATGTATATTGACATTGTAATTCACTTTATTGGCAAGGAATTCAGGGAAGGAGCATCAGTAATACCGATTTTATTACTTGCATATTTATTTTTAGGAATTTTTTATAATCTTTCTTTTTGGTATAAACTTACCAACAAAACAAAATTCGGTGCATTTTTGGCTATTTTCGGAGCTGTGGTTACAATATCTTTGAATTTATATGCGATACCCCGTTTAGGATTTATCGGCTCAGCATGGGCAACTTTATTATGTTATGGCTCAATGATGGTTCTGTCATTTTTATTAAGTAAAAAATATTACCCTGTTAAATACAATTTAATAAGTATAACCGGATATATTGGATTATCCTTAGTTTTATTTCTAATCAGTAAATCTTTAAATATTGAACACCTGGCACTTAAATTAATTATTAATACAATATTTCTTTTAGTATTTCTTTCCTTGGTTTATTTTATTGAAAAGCCGGGGTTTAAGAAAACATTCAGGTAATTTTTTACTTATTTAAGTAATGAATAAAAGAAGATTTCACGAAAAAACCTAAAACATGAGTGTGATCTGGATTGGCATATATTTCATTTATACTAATTCTTAACAGATTTACGAAGTAAAGATGTTTAGAATTAGTTATGCGTGCTGAATAGACCTTTAAAGTTTTAGCATTTCTATTCAGCATTAGTATATATAAGAACCAATATTTGATAATGCTTCTATGATATAGGAATGTAGATCTTTTCGAACGGCATCTGTGATTAAATGCAGACAATTTTTTGCAATTCTTTTTGATGATATTTATTTTTTTTATATTTGCAACTTAATAATATGTCAGGCCAATGAAAACTACGATTTTGAATATCAAAATTATTGAAGGATGGATAAAAAAATGCTAAAGTATATTTTCACAGGATACATTGAAAGCTCATTATTTCATGCCGAATATGATAAACTTGAGGATGGTACATATTCTGGACGAATACCATTATGCAAAGGTGTAATTGCTTTTGGTAAAAATCTAAAAGAATGCGAAAAAGAATTGCAATCCACTCTTGAAGATTGGATTCTGGTTGGATTGAAATTAGGACATTATATTCCGGTTATTGACGAATATGATTTAAACAAGGAACCTAATGAATCAATGGCAGCCGTGTAAACATCGCATTTTTATTAAACGACTTCGAAAATTAGGTTTTAAGGGGCCATATTCGGGAACACGACACCAATTTATGGTTTATAAAAATCATCGTTTGACTATCCCATCAATTTCCGAATATTCAATTCCACAGTTACGAATGATGATAAGAGAGATAGAAGCGATTATAAGTCAAACTATTGCACCTGATGAATGGAATAATTTGGCATAATAAATTTTATCTTATTTTTTGCGAAACTTCAGTTATATTTTCTTGAATTCAGTTTTATTTTTATGATAAAAAGATAATTATTTATTATTTAATATAAATCACTTTTGTCTATATATGAAAAACATTTGTTTTTTGATTTGATTATTTTAAACGCTTTGTCATGGTTTTGCTCATCATCGTGGGCATGATCATGGCAAAGTGAATTCAATAAATAATAACTAAAATTAAAAACTAAGATTAGAATCTTTGAAAATAAAAGAAAGCTGGATAATATCACCTATTGACGATATATACCAACTTAGAAACAATATTAATTTTTCTTGATTGAAACAGTTTTTCGATTTTTTTCATAAACATTAAATCATTAATTTTGCAAAAAATATTATATAAGGAATAATGAAGTTTAAAAATTATATTTTTTAAATGAAAATTAAAATCGTAAATAATTCGAAACATCCATTACCTTCTTATGAAACTATGGCTTCAGCCGGAATGGATTTACGTGCAAATATTGACGACCCTATCACATTAAAACCACTTGACAGATTTCTGGTTCCTACGGGCTTGTTTATTGAATTACCGGTCGGCTATGAGGCACAAGTCAGGCCTCGCAGCGGATTAGCTTTTAAAAAAGGTGTAACTATTCTTAATACCCCAGGTACAATTGATGCAGATTACAGGGGTGAAATAAAAGTAATTCTCATTAACCTGTCAAACGAGGATTTTATTATTAATGACGGAGAGAGAATTGCCCAAATGATAATTTCTGCTCATGAAAAAGCTGACTGGGTCGAGGTTTCCGAATTAATTGAAACAAAAAGAGGTGCCGGAGGTTTAGGACATACAGGAACTAACTAGTGCTTGTCCATAATGTCAAACAAGTTTTGAAATTTGGTGCTTGAAATTTGTGATCTTATATATTTATTTAAACTTTCGGATATTATAGACGGACTATAATTATAAATTTTATTTTGAAAAAAAACACTCAATAAGCAACACACAATA